>Ga0307514_10003963_pt1 | contig 13846 bp, 16 predicted proteins | sample 16_EM_MG_FD_203088 | JGI IMG/M metagenome (GOLD analysis project Ga0307514, IMG submission 203088) | Populus trichocarpa ectomycorrhiza microbial communities from riparian zone in the Pacific Northwest, United States - 16_EM | ecosystem: Host-associated > Plants > Roots > Unclassified | place... | reverse complement strand
GAGGGTGTTTGGCAGTGTGGTAGTGGTTGCTTTTCAAATAGCTTTTCGTGCCGAAATACATGCCAATGATGTTTTTTCATTTTTTAAAAATCATTTTTGACATCAGCACATCAAAACGATCCAAAAAATACAAACCGCACTCAATTTTAGCAAAAAAAAAAAAATTTGAAATTTGATGAAAAGCAGGTTGAACAGCAGAGCCAAACAGGCTCTCACTCCCTCATACACTTCTCTCATGTTTCATTCAAAGCCTTCAATTACAAGTAATTTTAATGCCAAAAAATTTGTATTGATGACATTTGTAAAGATAATATCAAGAAGGGGCAAAGACACGACAAGAATAAAGTTTATAATAAGAAAAATATTAATTTAGATCTGATTTGCAATCTGACCTTCTGGATCAAATTTGATAGAAAGCAAACAGAGGTGTTTTTGACATAGTAACCAACCCAAAAAAACTGAATACATTGATTTTTAATGGTACTAACATGAAATTATAAGGTCTTTCAATTGACGAACGTAACAGATCATTTTAGACCCAAAATAACATTTTATAATGTGTAACTTTTTTTTTACTCTAAGAATAAACACAATTAAAACATATAAACAAGGACAAACACAAGAAGGAAAAGAAAACTGATCAAAACTAACTTAATCGATTCTAACCAAAACAAAGAATAAAGAAGAAAAAAAATTATCGTGGAAATAAATAGATAACAACAAGAAAGATATAATCTGATTATAGAGTCTAGTTTTGATACCAACTAACACAAACCTCATGGTCACACAACCCACAACAAATATGATAACTTCCCCAAGAAACTTAACTAATCAGGTTTGGTTAAACCTTGACCGAAGGTTAACCTGTAACTAAAAACCAGAGGTATTGGATGATTGCAAATGATGCTATAAGGTCAGTTATACCATAATAAATCTGATTTACACTTTGTCCCAGTAAAGAAGAAGAAGTTCGCTCAAGAAAAACTAAATTTCATTAATATCAAAAGGCTGCCTAAATTTGCATCAAAACAAGACATGATATAGTCCTAGAATAATAACCATAATGGTCTCATATTAGATTGCAAATCAATGAGCCTTAACTAAAACTTAACTAAACACAAGTCTAATGCCTAAAACAAGCCTAGGCATTGATTTTGGACCAAAACATACCCAACAAAAATAAAAAGCTCTGAAACTAAAATATAATTATCCTAAATATTAATTAAAATAATAAATAAATCTTAAGAAATATTCAGATTAATACAAGTTATAGCAACAACCCTAAAATTATATTGCCTTGTATTGGATCTTTTATAGTTGAATCTGAAACTTGTAGAAGAAAAAGTGTCCCTTTGTGTCGTCTATTAATCCTATTTCCTTGCTTGAAAGATGTTATCTTGAATGCTGAAGTTTCTTTCCTTGTTTAGCTGAAAGTATACTCTCAAAAATAAGAAGAAAAGTGGTTGAAATGTCTCATTTAAATAGCCTCTTATAAGAAAATCTTGCAAAAGAAAGGAAAGAAATTAATAAGGATAGTTCTGCAATTCTAGCTGCCTCTTATAATCCATGTTAAGGAATAATTCCTTGCATTTAAAGGACAAAATATGATGGAAAATAATTCTCATATGTTGTTGCCTCTCTGTTTCCATGTTAGGCATGGAATCCTTGCCTAACATGGAAAACAATATTTTCTCTTCAAGTTAACCTTTGCCGACTTTTTGTTTCCCCTTTTAATATTCAAAAACTTCCTCTTATAAACAACTAAATAGACGTCATTCATGCATCCTAGTTTAGCTAGGATATTTGATAAATCCTTATAGATAAAGGATCCCAACACCATAATTAATCCAATCCAACTTTAGACTCCATGTAACCCAAACTTATACACATTAACATAACAAAAATTAGAGTTGATACAAGCTCTCAACAAGCTTATTTTACTACCCAATTCAGACACATTCATAAGCTGCTCAAATCTTGCTAAGTGCAACATTAATGGTTTTGGACTGAACCCCTCATCATACACAACCCAAGGCTGACCAAACTCACTCCATGCTAAAACCCTCTCATGGCTAATTGTATTTCAATTGGAAAACCAAGGCAAGAAACAATATTGGCTGAATGGCCTCCCATCTAAGCTCAAACACATAACTGAATGTTTAAAATGAAAAATCCAAGTCTAAATTGTATCAACCCAAGTGTGTGGGCCAATATATTTTGTAAAAAAAATCAAATTATTTTTTTATAAAAATACTACGATGTTGGATCTGTAAACCTAACTTATTAAAAAAATGCCCAGCCTACGCACTAGGTCTCATAATTTTTTTTATATTAAAAGACAAATGACATGTTGTCTACCCTTTATTTTATTTTTAAAAAAGAGTAAGTAATGCGTATCCTGCAACCTTAGAATTAGGCTATCGTAGGGTTGCTAAAAATCAAGGCAATGGTGTTTTATGTCCAAAACTTTGATTTTCAACCCATTTTTTTTTTCTAAATACCATAGAGATCTTGATAAATCTATCAATGCCTCAAATAATCCTAAACTCAATTTAAATAAAAAACAATTCTCAAGCTCGTACCTACAATCTTAGGCGATGAGAACATTATGAATATCTCAATGAAACTCCTCTTACTAGATAGAATCTGTTGACACAAAAATCAATTATTTTGATTGTAGGAATTAGTGTCGACTTAAATTTTCTCTCTTGATTATCAGAATTCAATGACTCTCTCTCCCCCTTTTAAACTAAAAACTAAAAAAAATTATATCAAAATTAAATTTTAAAAAATTAAAAAGATAAAAAATCAATTATTTAGAAAGTATGACTTAACAAAAAAAAAAAAAATTAGTATTGTTTATTAGCGTGTTAACAGTGTGTTTTCTACGACCAACAGCTGCCTCATTTAGTTTTTTTCTTTAATAATAATTAGACCATGTCAATAGAAGACATGAAAACAAGCGATATATTTTCTTGACTTCTAAGTCTGTCAATATCTCTGGATTTATCTCCTTTCTGATTTTTATTTTCTTCCTTTTGATATGGTTAAGGGCTTGACCATATTCTTCTCGAGGGTTAATAGTTTACTGAGTGCTTGATTCTCCAGCTACTTTTGAAATCACAAAAAGATCATCAGCATTGCAAGTATTCTGTCTGGACCGTTTGATCGACATATCAAAGGGGGTAAATGCTACAAAACATCGATTTTATTGGGCTCTTCTTGTTCAAACCTTTTGTGATTCTTCTTCACCAAAATTGCAAGGGAGCTTATTAGCAGCATTTCATAGATTAATGGTGAAATCACCCTAAGGTAAATCAGTTTAGTCATTTTGACTTCGTATTCTGCTTGGTTTTTTCCCTTAGATGAATGCATGATTCTCGTTTTGCCCAATGCTTCTGGAATGTCCTGATTATTGTAGACCCTGAATCGGATGTTCATCATTAATGGTTGTCCTGGATTCAGGCTTTTGTGGAGCACTATTGCTTGGAGCAACAGTTCATATCAGTTTCTGGGCAACAAATACCAGAGCAAGCTGCTCGGAGCAATCGATGCTAGGTAAATAATTTGACCTTTCCAACGCTTTCTGAACTCTCTCTTCTGAAACTCATGGTTCCCTCTTTCTTTCTAACCAGTGACTTGCCGGAGATTTTTGGCAGTGCTTTGTATTTGTGCCACCAATAAGGATCCGTTGAATGATACAGCATCCTAAAGGTACAATTGCTGCTACTTGTGTTTTTGTTTTTGTTAATTACATTTCTTCGTTTTCCAAGCAATTCATAAGACAAATAAAAACATCACGTATCCTTCTCTCATTTTGATGATCCAGATGGTTCAAAATGGTGAAAGCCAAATGCCACGGGAGAACTTTTTCAGGAATTTATGAGAATGCAATTTCTGAAGATGATCAGCCAGACACAACGGTATTTTAAACACCCAGTTTCACGCCAATGATTGATTGCTTAACACTTTTTTGGTAGTCTGGCAACATGAAGAAATTTTTTTCTTTCAGCGAAGAAACAGCCGTTGATGTTGCTGATTATGGCCATTCAAGGAATCATGTAGAACATCAGATTCTTTCTCCAGTTCCTGGACTAAGTTATCAGGATTCAAGTCTGACATTGGGAATTCTTAGTATTATTGAGACGAACCTTGTGATCATAAAACCACGCAATCCACAACAAAATTAATAACAAATCCTGGAAAGCCAAACAATCAGGTTTGATAGGAATGTGACACAATAAAAACATGTCTTAAGACACCAATACTATTAAAATAAAAACCTTCACCCAACGAATAGTAATTCACGAACAAGAAGTATAAAAAAAAACATCACAAAGTTAGTGATACTTTAATAAGTTTAATTGTTCTTTGTTTGACCAAGAAGAAAAGTATTGCATAATGCAAAACATAAGTTTATTTAAAAACATCATGGTTGAAAAGCTTAATTTAAGTACAATTTAAATAACCCTATTTATAATAGGTGATAAACATCCTAAACAATTCTTAAAAAAAAAAAAAATTATTGAAAAAACAGGTAAAAAAATTCTAAATCAACTAAGAAACTAATATAAATCATATATAGTAAGAAACTAATATAAATCATATATAGTATTCTAGGTCTTATCACAATGAATTTTTTATGTTGGATAAATCGGAAATTTTATCATGATATAAAACAAGACCTCCGGAAACATCCAATAAAATTTCAACCCGATTCAACGATTGAATAAAAAAATATGCTTGATAGCGGAAAATTATTCATTAAAAAAAATCACCAAAAATGGAAAAAAAAAAACTTATATGTTCTCAGTTCCAAACCAGAAGCCACGCCCCCTGAGAAATAAGAAATGCTGAATGCTACTATAAGGCGAGTCGTTTCTAATCATTTTCTTTTATTTTATCTGGAGCTGTTTCCAGCTGAGAAAAATCAACTGAATGTTATGTTTTTGTATGCCCAGGCACTTGAGGATGCCCTCGCTAAACAGGAGCAACTCCTAACCTACATTGACAGGAAAAAGAAAGTAGAGTTTACGTATCTCTGATATTGCATAGCAAAACTGAGCGATGCATGCAAACATTGTTCTAATTAACTATTTCTTCATGTTTTCAGATATTCGGATTTTAAATTAAGAGTTCATGCTGATGAGGTAGTAGATACTGGGCTGACAATGGTGGCTGTAGAGATTTTTAGCCCCATAAATAATACTATAATGTTTTCAGACAAATCCCGTATATGCTGCTGCTGCTATTATTATTACACAATCATCTTCATGATACGATTCTATAAATTAAACAAACAAACAGGCCCTAAAAGCACACAAGATTTCCAAATGATTTTAAGAGCACACAAGATATTTAATAAATTCTTTTCGGTATTGATTCCAAGATTTGAATCCAAAAGGCCGAGCATATTTTTAAATTAAGAGTTTTGTGCCATGCTTGCGATTCTATATGCATCAAAATTTCCTAAATTGAGTGGGAGATCATCACATATTAAATTAGAACGGTGATAAACCAGAAAAATAAATAAATACACGTAATAAAAAGAAAATTTGATTGGTTTGACTACAAAGCTGCATCAAGATTTACTTGGGCCTAAAATTTTTGGCACGCATACCAAAATCCTCTTGACTGTCCATGTAAGCAAGCAGCTGTTCCTGCCTCATTGAAGCTTTCATATAGAGCCTGCTCAGGAAGCATAAGTGATGTAAGCCATCACACAACAAGAGAACAAACAGACAAGCCGTCCCATGATAACATGCATTAGATGAAAACAGAAGCACGAGATGAAACAAAACAAAATGCATTAAACGCTTTGGAGAAGGGAAAAATTACCAAAAAGCAATATGAACAAGACTCCTCTCCCACCTTCAGCATGATACTAAGACACACTTTAATATGAACCCCATATATCATCTACGTCCTCATCGCTAACACCAGATTTCAGTGGACCATGGTGGTCTTCAGCAACATTCTCTTCCTGTTCTTCTTCAACTCCTGCATTCTCACCCTGCTCGGGTTTTGTAACTTCACCCTGCCAGCGCATCCATACATGCATTACCAATTCAGTGATTTTCATATATGAATACTGGCATAAATGTGTGATTGTTTCAAAGGTAAAAGTTGAGCCTGCAACCCTCCCACCACCCCTCCCCTCCTTATTGGTGCCACTACTGCAGATTAGACTACTGCAACTAAGCAGCAAGGGAAACACAGGATGAGTCAATGAAAGACATAACACTATTAAAAGTGATCGTTACCATCTAGGAAAGTCACAGAAGGCCGTATCTAGGACCTGCAGTTGGGCTTCCCTTAACTTCTAAATCAAGTCAAGATAAAGTTCTCACACAGGTACTATCCTATTATGCTTGAATCTCTTTATTGTGCAAAAGCAGTCTGAGAACCACATGAATCCCAATTGGACAACCATATCAGATAATCAACAGTAGGGAAATGTCCACGAGAACAATAGAAAGCATAACATGAAATGTATAGTCAGATTCCAACACCAATGGGTCCACTCTTCCATTTTTAGCAGGTTAGTCAAGCTCTTCAAAATTTATTGTAACATATTATGTAACAGCAAACTGTATCCCAAACCAAAACCAGATGACCATTTCCATGTGAGCGTTTGCAGGTGGGACCTATTATCCTATAAATGCAAAGAACACAGCATGCAGATACACAGCAATACAACATAACATATTGATAAAACAGTAACAAATCAAGCTTCTAAACAAAGGGATATTTTGTTTTCCTTTACCTGGTAACTACAAGAGTAAACAGAGCATTTTATTCATAACAAAACAGAAAGGGGGCAGGAAAGAAAAGCATACACTAGTTTCAGCATTTAGCTCTGCATCCTCCTCGCCTGACACATCAACTAGGTCATCTTTGTAAGACTCTTGTTCTTCCTGAGTACCAGCAACTTCTTGTAGCTGCTCAATTAACTTTTCAAAATACGAATTATCTGCAAAAAAATCATATTATAACACATAGTATCCAACATGGCTCATCTCGCAATGATTAAAATCAGTCTTAAGTTTTGATTTCTTATTCGCTTGATCCTAGTGGGAATCCTGGAAAAACACATATATCATGCTATGTATAACACAATCTTTGGCCACGTATGAGAACAAATTATGGATTTTCACAATTTGATATCCTTTTAGGCTTTAGCTAAGCCAAATGTATATTTCCACTTCTAAGGGATTTAAAATGAAGCTACAAATCAGCAAGCTAGGAGACTTTGATTTGAGATGCAGTAGAAAATGTGATACCAGGCCCATGGCCAGTCAGTAACCACTTTTGAGATGAAGCCAAAAGAGAAGAGAAGGAAAAAAAAACATCCAGATAAAAGAAGATCTTGGAATCCCACTTCACTCAGTTCCCAAATAGTGCAGACACCATTGTGTAAAAGATATTAACTATACTATAATACAAATTCAGCTGACTAGGAACTGAACTTTCAAAAAGAAAAAAAGTTACGTGATCTATTCACCTTTTGGACGACTGCTCAGAGCTTCATGGAGCCTTAAGGGGTGCTGACGCTCCTCCTTTTTATATTTTAACTTGACTTGATGCCGTGTTCGACCAGGAAAAAGTTGTTGGATCATCGATAAATCAGTCCCAAATTGTTGAATCCCCTAAAACACAACAGCAAATATATCAGTTGAAACTTGAAATATAAGACAAGCACAAAACACCAGGCATCATGGCATTGCATGCTGTGAATTGGCTTGAAGGAATTCATCAAGTTACATAGGATTTCTATATCTTCTCTCTCTTCTAACATCTCAAATTATATATTCAGGGATAAGAGTCATAAATTTACACATTTTTTTAGCTTTTCATCACTCCAGCAATTACTTGGTAGAACTGGAATTTCTTACCAACCAGACATGATAATGCACATCACAGGGAAAACTTTCCCTTGACACTCTGATGATGTTCTGTCCACTTAACAAGTTTTCAAAATTTTCAACTTACTGGAAGAACCAGCCAAAAAAATATTTAGACTAATGAACCCAACAAAAACTGACACTTAGCCAATCATCATGACCTCTGTTCTATCCATGACTCATTTCAAATAACCAACCTAGTATGCTATCTTAATGTATCATAACATAGAACAGCTTCAACAATTTAGGCTCATAAGCACCACAAGCAATAGTGTACGGAGTTTGCATAACTAAAATATAAACAAAAGATAGAATTTAGACAAGTTTTAATTTCATGAGTACAAAAATTGAAACAGATACTTCTATTTGCTTTGTTTGTCAGTAAAACATGTGGTTAATTATGGCCTTTTAAATGCAGAATTACAACTATGTTTACCTCATAAAACAACTCTGTGTCTTGTTTTGACCATCTTGAATTGGGTGCTCTGTCCATGAAAGACTGGTAGTTGAATAAAGATGAACTTGGTTGAGCCCTAACATATGTTTGGTCATCACCATGGGTTATGTCTTGCTCCGAAGCAAACCCATCCTCTTCATTATGGGAATATTCTCCATGAAATGGATTGTCAGTGCTGCAACATAGTGAACAAAGGTACAAATCAATACACTTTAAAACTATATATAAGCATCTTCTTCCGGTGTGACGATTTTAGCAATCATTCCTGGAGGCTGGAGCATGTAGCATTATTGTCAGATTTTTAGACAGATCAAATTTTATTAGACAGATCAAATTTTACCTTGAGTTCTATGGATTTGGTCCAGAACAAAAAAAAAAGGCAAAGCAAGTGGTGTGACATGTGATGAAACGTGCTTCCAATAAAGCAGATTACTAGAAGCAGTTGAACAATTTTTGCTTGTTTTCTATTAGAAGAAATATGGGAAAACCATATCATGCAAACAGGGCACAAAGCAACTGCCAAATACACAGGTGACATTACAGTGGCTTCCATTTATACGCAAAATTAGATGTATACATATACTGATTCAATCACAAGAGCCATGGCAGTGTGATGCAACATAACAAAAGCTCCTCAGCTAAGAATTACTCATCAATGCACACCATACCTTTGATTGTTTGGGGGAATTTTTGATGTTGTCGTCTGCATAAAAAGGACAGGAGGTCACCATAGAAACCTTGAACTTCTAAATATGCAAACATAACACGAATACAATGATACTAATATGGAGATGACATTGATAAACCAAATCACAGTAAATTGTTGCACAAGAGAGAGGGAGAGGTACACATACTGCTAGCCGCTCCTTATACTCTGCAAACAAAATGATGTCCCTGATAGGCAACCTCTTGAAATCAATCTCATCCTCTGGCATGTTAAGCAAATCCTTATTCACTGTATAAAAGAAAGCAATTTGGTAAGACTTAGATAAGAATTCATAATCTCTCCTAACAACTGACACACATATATTGAGATTACCGCATCTTTTGTTTCGACGAGTTGAATGAGAAAACTTCTTGCGAGGTTTTTGCATTGACTGTTCTGAAGTGTCATTGGATCTGTTGCGCTTTCGAACTGGTTTTTCATTTTCAGTCACTGGTTCCTTTGATTTTTTTGAAGCTCGTTTCTTTCGAGATGCAATTTCCACTTTGTTTTCATCGTCACTCTCTTCATCCCCTCTAGGTTCATAATCATTATCTTCTTCATCAACAGAACTACCAGGAGGTTCAGGTAACCCCCCATTATCATGAGCTTCATCCAGCTCATCAACAACTTGAGGGCCAGCTGCCAAGGAAGATTTTTTGGACTTCCGGGAACAATTTGATGCTGAAAAAACCTTTCTTTTTCCACTCTTAGAACTCTAAGAAGAAACCAAAAGAAGTTAAACCTAATTGTCAGAACTAAATAAGATATTTATCCATGTCAAACAGCACTACCTCCTTTTCAGGCACTACAGGAACATCCTCTGAACGCACGACATTTGCATTAGCCAAGCAATTGCTTTCTGTAAAGTCTTTCTGATTTTGATCCACTTGAAACTCAGAGGTACAAGGATCAAAAGGAAGAAAATCGCCTGGGTGCATGGATGAGTCATCATTGCCATGAGCCTCATATTCTGGCTCATCACCAAGTTGAGGGGCAGCGGCCTGCTTTGTCAGACGCCTTGATGATTTGTCATGTTCGTTCATGTCACCAGCTAAGGAAGCTTTTTGAGACTTCCAAGAACTACATGATACTGGAGCAGCCTTTCTTTTTCTACTACTAGAAGTCTTATAAGAAACCAAAAACAAGTAAGCACCCTGTCTACACATCTAAGTAAAATATTTTATTCATGCAGAACTTATTACCTCCTTTTCTGGCAAATCAGAGGCATCCTCCTGATGGATAGCAGTCACATTATCTGAGCGAGAAGTTTCTGTAAGGTTTTTCAGTTCTTGGTTCATTCGAATCTCAGAAGTACAAGGATCTGGAGGAATAAAATCACCTAGGTGAGTGCATGGGGAATCAACAATATTATCTGATGGGAAGGCAGCAACTGAACACCCATCAATGTTTATGGTTTCAGAAGGAACAGGTTGAACATTTGGTGGTGGGGCCATAACAGACTCCATGACATCTGGGGACAAGAAACCTGGAGTTTCCAAGCCAGAAAATGCCCCTGATTCCTGAAACTAACCAAATTATTCCAAAACATATTTGCAAGGAAGAAATTATACAATTTAAAGAAAGGCTGTAGATTCACCTCTAATTCCAACCTTCCATTATCAACCTGAACAGCAGTTTCATTGGGACTTGAAAAATCTGTCGCCACCACATTACATTTCATGAATGCTGAAGAATCAACAAAATTTTGTGCAGGAAAGCTGGATTTTCCCTTTGAGTCCTTCTGACAAAAGACAGTAGCTAAAATTTCTGGAGGAGAAAGAAGAGCCTGGCCATTGTTTCTCCCTGGCTCTTTGGTCCCAGCACTCTCCATATTAGGCTCACAAACATGATCGGTTAGTCTACCATTTTCAACACCAGAAGATTCAACGGGCAGCATGTTATCCAAGACAGTGGAAGGTAGACCTGCCACCTTTTCTACCGCAGTATTGGGAACAGCAGAAGCAGCTAACTCAGATGTTCCCTTCCTAGGCCGGGCCTTTACCTTCGACTGTAACTTGCCAGCAGCCCTCCCTGACCAAAATAATAATAATAATAATAATAATAATAATAATAATAATTTCATCAATCATCTCATAACAAAAGCAAAAGGAAAGGGGGGGATCAAAGATTGTGCAAGCGATATATACCAGTTGATATGGCTGGTTGAGGATCCATATAATCAAAAGCGTCCAAATCTAATCTCATGGAACCAACCTACAACCAACAGAATTTCCAGAATTATCGAACTCAACTGCGCATCTTGGTGCAATATATCAAGAGCAAGAGACAGATCAAACCCTCACCTCTATGGCAGATTCTACAAACCTAGAATTCAGGCCAACATCATTTCCAGACTTCATCTCTGCAAGCGGAGTATTTTGGGGCCTCACATCCTCTTCAGTTGCAATATTTTCATATGAGGGGTTGACTAATTCCATGCAGCTGTTGTTGTTGAAATATAAAACTTCGCTGTCTTTTGATGGTTCATTACTCTTAACATTGCCCTGCTGAAGTAAAGTTGGACCATCTGGGTTCATCCTTGTATTTGCAACATCAACAGGCTCTGTGGATTGTGTTTGTTGAGAATGTGCCTTAGGTTCTTCCTCGGCACATTTAGATGGAGATGAAGAGACGGGTGCTGGATTTTCATTTCTTTGCCGAGGTTTAGCCTTAGGCTTGAATTTCCCGCCAGCCCTAGCTGTAGCAGAAGTGAATCCCACAGTGAATCTTTCAATAGAAGAACAGGGTTTCCATTAGTGACAGATCAACTTTGTTGTGAAAGCGTATCTTACAATTATTTTTTAGAGATTTAGGAAGAATGTCATCCAGTAGATCTGAATCAAACCCCAATGAGCCTGCCTAAAGACAGAAGTTTCAGGACTTATCAATCCCATGGAAGCAACACATCAAAAACAAGAAAGGAGAGGATGAGTTCTTACCACTCCTGCTGATTTCAGAAAGCTAGATTCCTGGTCATCATTACAACCAGATATTGCAGCCTCCGAATCCATAGCACCAACAGAGCCTGCATCATTTATCCTAGCAGGGGAGAGGTTTGCTGCCTCCAAGCTTCCTATTTCCCAAGAGGACAAACCTTCCTTATATTTCAGAGGTTCTTTGACCCCAACCATGTCAGAGGTGGCTAAGGGACTCCCTGACTCTTCAACCAATTTTGTTTTTCCATCATTGCTTTTCAAGGGTTCCTTAGTCCCAGTAGGTGATGATGGAGACAACGAACCAATTTGACATGTCAACTTCTCATCCATGATACCAAAAGGCTGAACAGAAATATTTGTGTCCAAGCCAGTTTGCGATGCTGCCACAGCCTTTTCCTTGGCTTTACTTGGAGGAAAAGGAATTGGTACAAATTCCACCTTTTTTGGTCGTGGTTTGGCCTTAGGCTGAAACTTCCCACCTAACCTAGCTACTAACAAAATTAACATAAACAACCCAATTTTTATTTAAAGCCAAAAAAAGACCATTTGTACTTTGATTTGCCAAGCATCGCTTACCATTAGTCAAGGCAGGCTTAGGAAGAATATCATCAAAAGGGTCCAAATCAGGATCCATTTGATTATCCCAACACAATATTGATGACCAGCTATATTATCTGTCTCCACAATCAAGTGGAAGCCCAGCAGAAAACCCCCCAAAAAGGGCACTGGTACTCTTCCAGCACGCTAAGGAAATCAAGAAATATAATCAATCAGAAGATTGCAGTCTTGAACTTTCCAATTTTCTTGGAAGACTACTTCAAGAAATGAACTTATACAAACATTCCCAGCTAAATAACACTATCACTCTTCAAATTAAGTTAAGCCCTGCTCTTCAAATCTGCATGTGTTAAGAGCTCACTTGAAAACAATTTCAAACCTAAATAGTTTGCTGCCAGGTTCGAGAACCAGCCATATGAGTTAGGTCCTCTCTGTTTTTGATGTTTATCCATAAAAATTAGAATGTCAACAGCCAAGTTATATTAAAACCTAAAAGCACCAGAGAAGTGACCATCTATGATTAGATATTGTTGGTCCACTAAATCCCAACAAATAAATCAAACACTTACAATTAGAGCTGCAAACTCTCAAATATCAAGTGACAAAAGAAACCATAAGGTATGCTTAACAATTCAACATTCAGTAACAAGTAACAGCATAAAACCAAATTTCATGATAGCTGAATCCCGCAACTTACGTTGAGGGGGCCTGTAGCAAGCAATAACCAAGAAAAACTGCTAGTCTGCAATCATTGCCCATACACCCCTGTGAGAAATAGCACATGAGGTATTTAACATAAGCCTGCATTTCATAGCATCGAAGCAAAACTACCGAATTAACAAGCATGCACAAACCTTTTCACTGATGTAACAACATCACCAGATGTGCTGATCTCTGGATCAAGGGCTCCACTTGCCCATCTAGTCATGATATACAGAGACAATGAATAAAACTTGAGTGAAGAATTACAGTACTTTTTGAAATACAGTAGCAATGCATGGGTTAGGCTTTTTTTCAATAAATGCATGGTCATCTTCTGCATCGACAGCAACCAGTTATCGGAAAATATCCTATATCCTATGAAAAACAGACAAACACTCATAACTGACGCAGACGGCTTTTAGGTAGGCACAAAGCATCCCTCGGTGGGTAAACTAATAAGAAGCGTACACACAGAGCATCGATTCATTCATTAAAGATCACAGTAGCATGGCAACATTAAAAATCTTACACTAGTAGATATGAATATGGCAAGGGCATTTTGATTTCAAAAGTCAGAATCTGG
>Ga0307514_10003962_pt1 | contig 13847 bp, 11 predicted proteins | sample 16_EM_MG_FD_203088 | JGI IMG/M metagenome (GOLD analysis project Ga0307514, IMG submission 203088) | Populus trichocarpa ectomycorrhiza microbial communities from riparian zone in the Pacific Northwest, United States - 16_EM | ecosystem: Host-associated > Plants > Roots > Unclassified | place... | reverse complement strand
ATGACCAAGTGGTCTCGAGTTCGAATCTCACCATCCCCATTTATTTGATAAAAATTAAGCACAAGGTAATGTGGGCCTGTGCAAGTTTCAAGCCCAAAGGGCTTTCACTTGAGGGGATGTGTTAGAGAATAATATAAATCATATCCTGGGACCTCACCTAACAGCTTAACCTATTGGGTTGAGATGGTTCTTTGACAATAGAATCATCAAAATTTATTCCCTCCTCTTATCGTTAACTTTGAGCTACTAACATAACTTCATGTCTAATTATGATACCTTTTTCATCATATTTGTTTTGAAAAATCCATTCAATGCCTATAACAAATTTATTTTCAAGTCTAGGTACAAGAGTCCAAACCTTATTTTCTTCAAATTACAATAGTTCTTCTTGCATGGCTTCTATCCAGTTTTCATCAATAAGAGCTTTTTCAACTTTTTGGGCTCTGGTTGAGAAAGAAGGGCCATATTATTTACTTCATTCCTAATCACAACTTTTGTTTGAGTCCCTTGTTCAAAATCACTAATAATTTGTTGCTTAGGATGATTCTTGGAGAAGTTCCATTCCTTTCGAAGTTTAAAACTGGTGGGGCTGCTTTCTAGTTTGGTGAAGTTTGTAGTTTCAGCTTCTTTTTGCTTTCCAGTGGTTCATCTTCAAGCAAATTACCTAAATCATTATCCATTTTTTTATGGATAAAATATGAGATTCATCAAAGATTACATGTATTGACTCTTCTACAGCTAATCCTCTTATTGTATATCCTTTATGCCTTACTTATAGAAGAATATCTTGTATTCCTTCATCTGACTTGGATTCAAATTTGCCTTATTGTATATCCTTTATGCCTTACTTATAGAAGAATATCTTGTATTCCTTCATCTGACTTGGATTCAAATTTGCTTAAGTTATCCTTATCATTGTTTAGCATAGAGCATTTGCAGCAAAAGACATGAAAATATGCTACATTAGGTTTTTGTCCTTTCTAGAGCTCATGTGGAGTTTTCTTGATATACCTATTATAGACTCTGTTCAGGACATAAGAGGTTGTATTTACAGCTTTTACCCAAATAAGAGAGTTCTGACCATTTATTGTAAACTCCTATTTTTCCTTTCCACAACTTCATTCTACTGAGGGGTTTTAGGGGCTGTAAAAGAGTGATGCATGCCTTGTTAATCATCGAAAGATGCATATTCATTATTTTCAAACTCTCCTCCATTATCTGATCTGATGCTCACAATAGACATGTTTTTCATTTTGAATTTTATTTGAAAATATGATAAATGCCTCACATGCATAGTTTTTATGTGCCAAGAATAAAGTCCATGAAAACCTTAAATAATCATCTACTACTACTAAAGCATACCTTTTTCCTCTTAAACTAGCAGTGTGTGTGGGTCCAAACAGGTCATGATGCAGCAATTTTAAAGGTCTAAATGTGGACACTACATTCTTAATTTTGAAAGATACTTTAGTTTGTTTTCCATGTATACAAGCATCATATATTTTATTGTTAACAAAAGACAATTCTGGAATACCTTTAACTAGATTTAGTTTACTTATTTTCAATATAACATTCTTGCTTGAATGTCTTAACCTCTTGTGCCATAGAAAAGCATTATTGCAAAATGCAGACAAACACGTTTCAGAAAATGAATCAACATCATCAAGATCAATTACATATACATTTTCATGTCTGTAACCAATAAATTAGACATTGTTATCTTTTTTATACACTAAATAACATGGTATGAAGATTTAAAAATTACTTTGTACCCTTTGTCACATAACTTACTAATGCTTAGCAGATTATATTTTAGACCTTGGATTAATAGTATATGTTTCAATTGAAGATGATTTTCCTTTGCTAATTTTACTTATATCAATTACTTTTCCTTTGGTGACAGGTTACTGAAACAGATTTTGTTTCAAGTGAGATAAACTTGTTTTTATCCCCGGTCATATGTCTGGAACAGCCACTATCTAGGTACTAGGTATTTGTCTTCTTTTCATGCTTTACGCAATAGTGCAATTTCACAAATTTACTTATTTGATTTTGATACCCAAATTCTTTTAGGTCCAGCTTGGTTAGGCATAAACATAACAGTAGGTATACTTCCTTTTACCACCCATGTAACTTTGACCAGTCGAATCAAACTTTTATGATATGTATGGTTTTTAATAGGACAATTAGCATGTAATGTCCTTGTTGGTTGTAAAAACGGCAGGTAACTTTTTGTATGTCTATGCTCATACTTGTAATGAAAATAGGTTTAGTTTGAGATTGCTTATATGGGTCATACCCCAGACAACTTTTGTCAAGGCTTTGTTTTTGACATCCAAGTGGTTTTTCAAAATTGTTTCTTCCCTCAATGAATTTGAAAAGAGTTTTTTCAAGATCCTTTATTTTGGATTGTAAATCAATGTTCTCCTTTTGAAGTTTTTCAAATTCATTTTCAGAAACAACATATTTAGATATTTGTTTTAAATCCAATGTCAACTTCTCCTTTTCATTATGTAATACTGAAAGTTTCTCTCTTAAACTATCATTTTCAATTATTAAATCACTATTTTTCTCAACAGAATTTTCATTTTTCTTTTTCCAGAGTTTTAGTTCCTAATCCATAGAAGTAATCTATTTATTAAGCATGATATATTTCTTAAATTTCTTTTGTAAATCAGCATATACCTCATCCTCTTCTTCATAGTCATCCTTAGCCATAAGACATTTGTTTCCATATTCTCCAAAAATCTCTTCCTATTTGTCTAACTCATCATCATTTCATGTTTTATCCATCACGACTTTCTTTCTTGCCTTCTTGAAAATTTCTTTGAATTTGATGTTTGTCCTTTTCTAGCACTTACACACTTAGAATCATAATGTCCTGGTTTATTGCAATTCAAAAAAAATATAGAATCTTGATTAAAATCATTACCAAGTGTTTTCTTACCAGACTTCTTTTTTTATATAAATTTTTTAAATTGTTTCATTAGCAAAGCCATGTCTTCATCTTCACTGCTAATTTCACTCTCAGAATTTAATTTATGACTGCTCTTGAAAACAACTCCTTTATTCTTCCTTGTTGTTTCTTCATCATCACCTTGAAGTGTCATTTTATGGGCGGTTAAGGACCCAGGTAATTTGTCAATCCTTAGCTTCAACAATGGCAGTCAACTTTGGCTCCTATGATTTTGGCAGACATATAAGTGCCTTTCTCACTAGTTTAATGTTAGAAAAGTTTTTTCCTAATTACTTTAATGAATTTGTGATGTGTAAAGCATGTCATCATGTCTACAATGCTTTCATGTTCTTGCATTTTAAAAGTTTCAAATTGATGCACAAGTCTATCTATCTTTGATTCTTTTACTTGTAGGGATCCTTCATGTGTTATTTCCAATTTATCCCAAATTTGTTTAGCAGTTTCACATGCAATAATTCTATTATACTCATTGACACTTAAAGCATTATAGAATAAACTAATAGCTTTAGCATTCAATTGTACTCTTTTGAGATCCTTATCATCTCAATCATCTTCAGCTTTAATCACAGTTTTACTTTCCACTATCTTGATGTGAACATATGGACCATTTGCAACCACTTTCCACGGCTTATAATCAATTTATTAAATGAATATTCTCATCCAAGCCTTACATTAGTTGTAGTTCATTCCATAAGAAGAAAAAAAAAAAAAAAGGTGGTTTGTTTGTGAATTGTCCTTTCAAAAGTCAAGTGCCTACAGATGTCATGGATCAAATTCAAGATCGTTAAATCAAAAAATAAGAGCACCAAGGCTTTGACTAAGAAAGCAACCTAGAAGGGGGGTGAATTGATTGACAGTAAAAATTATCTCAAATTCTCGATTCACAATAATCCTAATTTAACAGATTTACTTCAATGTGATATTGGAAGGATTAATTTCTTAACTTCAGAAATCAATAACAAGAGCAATATATGCATCAATTAATAAGAAAAGCAAGAGTAAAAAATGCACACATGAATTTTATACTAGTTCCCCACAAAACCGCAGGTAGTCCAGTCCTTAGGGATGGCCCTAAGATTTTTATTGCTTGCTTGATTTCTATTTGTAATCTTAAAAACTTTTTTCCTTGTAATCATGTAAGATCAACTTCTTTTATGCCCAATTCTTTTTAAAAACAACTATTCAACAGCCCTCTTTCTATGTCTCGATTTTTTTTTTCTTGTTCGGTGCATTTTACAAGCACCCGGTATGCATTATATACACACTAGTTTCTAGTTGTTTCTTATCCTCCATGATTCTTGCCTTGATGACCTCAAGTCCTTCAATTTAGCTAGCAAATCAAACCTTCACAATTTCTGGATAGGCTGCTGGTTTTTCTCATCACTAGTGTTAACCCGAGACCTTCCTTTTAAGTTGGTTTTGATTTTTATACGTCAACATGTATAATCTTTTTCTTCGTGCAATATTTCCTTTCTATATATGAAACTGATCATATCCTCTTCTTTCCTTTTTCTCCTTATTATGTTATTATGTTCTTTGCTCTAGTTTTCAAACCTGTATCTGTCTAGTTTGGTCGTATGCCTTCATTGGCTTGGGTTGATTTTCTTTGACTGGGCTTTAGACTGTAAGGGTTCTACTTTTGGACTCGAGTTGAGAATGAGCCTTTCTTGGGCTTTGCAGGAGTTTTTCACTGAAGGCCCAATTGTTCTTCATTAGATAATGTCACTAGCACATCATATAGATTTATTGGCAAAACTCTTATGGTTTGTGATCATCAAAATCACTGAAACTACACTCCATCCCTAGACGACGAGTATAGCTTAATTCCTTTTGATTTAGTGCTTGTTAGCTTTTCTTTTCTTTTTCCCTTCTTTTCTCTATCCTCCTCAATTTTCACGTTTGACCTTCAAATTTTTCACAACAACCCTTCAATTTGTTTTTTTTCAAATTTGATCCGTGTTCTTTTAATTGTGATTCTTTATTTTAATTAATTTATATGATTGATTTTTTTTTCAATTTCATCCTCCTTTGATTTTTCTTATTTGTCTGATCTGATTTGGTCCCCATTTTTTTATTGCAATTTATTTTTTTTAGATGATTTTTAAAATTTATTTTATTTACAATTTCATCCTCCATTTTTTTATATGAGATTTTATCCTTATTCTTTTGATTGTTATTTTTTAATTTGATAATTGTTTTTCAATTTCATCTTTCAACATTAAATTAGTTAGATATTGAGCTTCTTAATTGAGTTTGGGTATAGAATTTCACAGATTGTGAATTTTAAAGACTAATCTAGGTTTAGAAGATTTGCTCAGATTTAACTTGTTTTTTTTTCTTATTTTTAAGTTTATGTCTTTTCATTTTCATCCTTTAGCATTTGATTTAATTGGAGATTTGACTTCATTAATTGAATGTTGGTAGCTCATTTTTTTGGTTAATTATTGACAATTTTTATTATTATTATTATTTGTTTATTGTCATTGCCTCTTTTATATCATATTATGAAATTAACCAAGCTTATTGAATTCAATCAAGTCAATGACTCAGATCTCAGATTTTTCTTGCTTATGTAAAAACATTACCATCACTTGAGCATCTATTTTTTATGTTAGAATTTTTTTTGTCTAACTCGCCCGTGGCACAAACCACCAATCTAGATTTACTCAAGTCACTTTTTTTAGTCCTGAATCACGGGTTTCATAAATTAACCATGGTTAATCCATGTCAATTCAATATATCATCGTTTTAATTTTTAGTTTAAAAAATATCATTCATGTCATTGTCTCAATATTCCTAAAATATTTCGTTCAATATGCAACAGATTTTTGACTTCCTGATGTATTTATATTTTTTTTAAGATTAAAAAAAATAACTCACGGCATAACACTAGTCAAGAATCAAGTAATTATCTAAATAGAATCCAAGCCATCCTGAATTACAGAAACAATCATATAAAATTCCCTAGATCAACAGATCCCGTAATTCCAATTGAATGGTCATGTGATTAACCATTTAATTAATTCCAACATAATTTTTAATTTTAATCCCTTAGCCCCTAAACAATCTAAGCCTAAAGACATCCTAATTTTCCAGTTGACCATTAGTCAACCACTATCCAAAGAGGCATAAAAAATCACAAAATTCCTTTTTTCTTAATTCTTTTTTTTTTTTTTTACACACGCCATGCATGAAATAACATTATTGAAAAATCGAATGTCGGACATAACTAATGAGGGACTACTGAAAATTAGGATTCAAAAGGTTTAACATTTTACCTCACTGTACAAGTCTGTCAATCAACCCATCACCAGACAATGCCTTCGGGGGTCTCTTTCTCTGACATTGCAGTTTGACTAGGGTCCTTTTTTGTCGACTCTTTCTCATGAGATATTGATGTTGGACTAGGCTCACATTTCGGTGACTCTGCCTCACCTAATATTGAGGCTGAATGGCACTGGAGAGCTTCATGCAACTCTATGGGGCCAGTACCATTATTTATCTCTGAATTTTCTGGTCCTCCATTTCCTGATGCAGAAGCTTCCTGGGAATCCGAACAAGCTAGTTTTTCAACAGACTGATCAGTATCTACAAGACAATTGGGAGCAGATGAATTTTGTCCACTTCCCGGCTCATTGCTAGAAGTGCTAGATGTCAGCCACGCAAACTTCAAATTCTTGCCTTGCCAACATTTACCATTTAGGAAAGCCCTCTCAGCTGATCGGCGAGTTGTGAAAGTCACACAAGCTGAACAATTTTTCAGTGTCTCAGATCCAACACCATCATAATCACTAGGCTCATCTTCTAGTTCCACAGCAGAAAGATCGCCATATGATGAGAAGTATTCCTTTAAAGTAGCAACCTGCAAGAAAAAAAGACATCAGTTTACCTGTTATCACTCAGAATAGCAGGGTAAATGGAACCTTAACAATTTTATCATCACATGAATGAGATAACAAACACAGGGGGATTTACATTTGCCAAACCAGCTGGTAAAGGTGAAATAATTTTGAATGCTGTAGGTCTGTTGTCCAACTTGTATTTATTCATCAGAAAAGGAGGCCCAACAGGTGCTAAAGGATGAATTGATTGCTTTGAGCCTGCAGAATCCTGCAGAGCCATCATTACACATGTTTTGCTACTAGATGACACAACATTCTCCACTGTTTTGTTCTTATCCACCATTTCAGCATGTGGGGACGCAGAACCTGGATCAGCAGACCTCGGAGTAGCAGCTTTGACAATATCAGATGCTGGTATTCCGGTTTTGTGTCTCTTTGAAGCAGGCTCTGCTGTTACCTCACCCTTGACTCCTGTAGCCTGCAGAGACCAAAATTTGAGAACAAGAGACCGAAGCATGCTGGCAATTTGATATGTTATATTGTTTTGTGTGCGTGCGCGCACCGAAAAGAAATCTACATTATCATGTTTCTGCCTAGTTGTGAAGAAGGCATGCCTTTTCTACATCATTCTTTCTCTTCCATTCCACCTGCTATTGTTCCATAAATAATAATTGACACAAAACAAGGACAAGCTCACAGGCTCAAGATTAATATCCAGGTATATGATCTAAGATTAATATCCAGATTAATAAGTGAGATTTGGAACCGTTATACAATTTTGGCTCCGAAAGTAATAGCCTAATTATTACGCATCTCACATCAAAATAAAAGACCTAAACTCATACTTGGTAAATAATATTCAGAAGTAAAGACACTAGGCATTACTTGTTTCTCGAGCTTGTCCAACTGACGCCGAAAGTCATTCCGCTTCTGATCCAGCAGCTCCTGCTTCTTGCGCAGCTCCTCCTTCAATTGTTCTAAACTCTCTAGCTTCTGCATAGGAGGTGGAACCTTTGGAACATTTGTCGTGATGACCTTAGAGTGATCGATGGCAGGGACAGAAGCAACAGAGGGAGGAACAGCAGTAGCCTTTGAAACAGACAACTGAAGATTATCTTTTCCACTGTTACCAATAGGCAGATGGGGTGGAAATGAAGTAGAAGTCACACCCCGGGGTGTGACAGATACACTATTGCTACTGCCAGCGCCACCATCAGGAATGCTATCACGATTAGCCCACCACAGCCTGATAAAACGGTTGCCCATTACAGCATCAGGTGCCCTTAGAGCAGCTTCTGCCTCTTCCCTTTTTGAGAATTGAACAAATGCTCGCTCAGTGTTCAATGGAATATAAATGTCAATAACCTCTCCAAATTTTTGAAAATGAGAAAGTAGGGCCTCTCTTTTGTTGCTTTTCTGTGGAATGCCATTGACAAATAGTGTACGCAGTGCCTTTTGAGATGGTTTTGGTGTGTGGCGCATGGTGTTGCTTTGTGTCTTGGCAGGTGAATCTATGGTTTTTGCGCTAGAATCCTCAAAATTAATTTGTTTTCCTTGACGGGAAGTACCACGAACATTGGCTAATGCACCCTGATTTTCCTTGGACTCACTCTCCATATTATTTAACATACTTACAGTCAAATCGGTTTTCTCTTTCACATGTAATCTATTGTTCGAAGCCCTGACTTTACCCCAAACAGAAGAATTCAAACTCTCTGAATGCACAGCAATCCCAGTGCTTCTAATTGGGCATTCATTATCAGCACCACCACGTAAACTGAAATGATTGTGATCAAAAGAATCAATACTTATCATGGATTCAATTTCATCAATTTTAGGTGAATGTGGTGCTATGAGTGCACTTGAAGTTTCAGGAACACTGTCATTCCACAGGGGTTGATCTGGATCATACAAGTCTCCTCCACTCACACTAGCAGAACCAGTATGTGCACCATTGAAGCCCAATCCAGCATTGACTATTCCAGGCTTGTTACATTTGCTATGCATTCCTTTGCTATTTATCAATGTGGCTGAAGGGGCACCAACAGTTGGTAGAGCCCCCGGTCTAGCAGTTGTTCCAACTAGTTGGGCACGTGGAAGTGAAACAGGGAGATTAAACTGTGAAAGGCTCTGCAAGAGGCGAAAATAAATTACTTGCGGTAAATTAAAGATATTCCCAATAATCATGACAGTAAAAACAAGGTTGCATCAAATAGCAGCAGTAATGCAATATCAAGTCCCATAAGGAATCCCAGCAAGCAATTCTACCAGGATAAGGTAAGCTTTTTTTCCCCAATATGTACTTGTGTAAACCATCTTTAACCATCTTTAATCAGAATAGTTCGGTAATTAAAAAAAAAAAAACCCACTGAAATATGAATCCTCCCCAGACCAGTTCACTGAAGACTTTGATCATCTAGCAAAGGTAATACAATTACTGGCTGGCCATGAAGTACATACAAATTAATGCCAACTCTATTGTTTCAGCTCATTTGAAGGCTACAACAAAATTGATTCATGTGCGCACAAGGACATTGGTGGCATAAAAAAGTAGCTCTGCACTCACATCCAAAGGCTTCTTTAAGTTAGACAGCTAAAAGTAACTAGAACCAAACAAAAATAATTGGTAGCTATCATGCTCGGAAATGAAAGATAAATTTGTCACAAGACAAGGCACAAGAGTGTCTCAACATGAACTTATAATCAGTCACGGATGGGCAAAACAAATTGTAACAAAAACACAACACAACACATTAATAAAGCAATCTGGATAAGGTATCCAGCAGAAATCATACATTCAGATTTTCCTGCAACCAATCATCCAATGCATCTTAGAAAGAAAATAGTCAAGGTAAAGAAAATAAATAGCACACAATCTCCTAAATGGTTTCATATATAATAATACATGAGAAGCCACATTAACCTCTGCAATCAGCATCTTGTACATCTTGGAAATCAAGGTAAAAGATATAATTTCATTGATACTATATTTCAACAGTTGCGAACACATATGACGGTTACATAAAGAAAAAACACAAAATGATTGCAACATACAATCAGAACCTAGATGTAATGTCAGATAAGCAATGGATATCCATGATATGTTATGTAATATGCATATTCAAAACACATACCTGAACATCTTCAACAACAATACGATTGACACCATGCTCCATTGGACACATGTCCCCTCTTAGACAAAATCCACGCTCCTCAAAGTCTCTACACCTTTGTTGAGGAATGCCCATGTTCAATGAAGAAGTTACTGCTGGTCTGAGAGTTGCTTGCAAACCAATGGGACGGAGTTTATCCAGGCCACCATTTGGTATTCCTGGAAATAAACCATATGCATTCCAAGATGCACTCTGTGCATTTGAAACATTTGCCAAACCCCTCCCAGTAAAGAGGCTCTGCCCCTGGTGAACCATTTGAGAAGCAATGTCAACTGGGCTGAACCTAGAATCATGTTGGCTCCAAGAAACAGGCTCCCTTCCTCTTCCCCTGCCAAGACCAGGATCTCCATAAAATGTTTGGTTTGACCTGATTCTTTGATTCCAATCCACAGGCATTCGAGGTAATGACACCAAGCCAGGTCGTATTCTTTCAAACTTTGTGGCAAAGCCTTTCTCAAGAGGAACAGAGTTATAGTCATTTTCCTGGTAAAATTGCCCATTTTCAAATGGTTTGTTACGCTTCCTGTATGGCCTTGTGAAAACTGGTTCCAGAGAATCTCTCTCCAAAGATTGAGAACGTATCTCCCGTCTACGATGCTTATGGTTGCGATCATCATCATCCTCATCACTGACTTCCTTCTCCTCAGGATCGCTAATGCAATCAGCAGGAGAAAGACCACCTGTCTTTAGTGTTGAAACTTTCAGCTCCATTTACAATACTTATGGAAAATAGCTTGTGGCATCAAAATTTCCAAACTCTCGCAAGATATGGTGATCAAAACAGTTTGATTGCTTAGATTTCTTCAACAATTAAATGACAACCTGGAATCAGGATGAGGCAAGCAACAACAAGAATAAAAAAGAAACATAGATGTGAGACATTGATTACAGAAAGAAACAAAGATTAGCAGTTGTGGTGAACAAATTCACATCATCATGTTTGCGTGAGGTAAGCAGTAGCTTGTATTCATAAGGTTCCTATCCAATAAAGTGTTGGACAGAAATCAATTAGTTAACAGTAATCTGTTTCAACAAGTCATATTGTGAGAGCGGGGGAAACTATGGTTCCTATAGTATGGGTTCCAGGGGTCACATTATTCTGCCAGTCCATAAGGCATCAGAAGCTGCTTCCAACACAAAGTTCATAATTTCTGATTGATTTTTTCCGCTTAAGGTCTATGTAAGCTAGGGTTTCATTTCATATAGTGGTTAAGCACCTTTCAGTCACAATATGCCAAAGTCTCCTTTGTTGCAAGTCTTGAAAAATTATTGAGACCGTATCACCATGAAAAATTCCAGTGTGCAGCAACATATAAGAATTTGTTATGAGTCAAACCAATTACCTTTCAATCTAATCTATCACTCCTATTCTCCTTAATTAATTTATGAATCTCAAAGCTTCTAAGAGAAGTAAAATGCACTGGAAAAAACTCATTCACGCTCAAGTTGAAGCTTGCCTTTATGAAATTAGGTGCACTGCTAAACAATTTGATTCAACAAGGAAAAGTTTGCCTTATTTTTCCTTATCCGCAATACATGAAGTATGATCACAAATGATAAGATAGAAATAATTCCATCAAGTTTGTGATTTCCCTCAATAAAAAGATTACATATATCTCTCATCAAAAAAATCCAGAAAGAAAATAGATATAAACTTTCTATCACATGAGCAAGTTAGAATACAATGCTTCTAATTATAAAAAACAATTGTGAAAACATATCTTCACAAAACTGAAGGTGATCGCCAAAGAACTCAAATAAAAAATAAGTCTTCCTTAAGAAGTGATCATCCAACCCTAAATGTCTGCCTTCAGCTTCAAATACAAAATTGAACTTAATGGGTGTGTCACAAACAGAGGCACACAGAGATTGAATAGAGGCATCAACAATTATTTTGGAATTATGTCTCATAAAGAAGGCAACAAAAGCTCATAAGTAAATAGTTTACAGCTTATTCAGAGTGTTAAAATTTCGATTATGCAACTCTTGATTTAATTGCATGTCTACACTAAGGTCAACAGCTAATGCAATTAAAGCCAGTAGTAGTATACAAGATTTGCTGCACATTTCCAGAATAGGCCAATTATTTTTCTCTACATGGAGCCTTTACCACATTGTATCTAAGTCTAGTGCAAAGCAATTGGTACCTCAAGTTGCAGTAATGTGATGAAGGAAACTAAGCAAAATCAAAAGGCAGAATTAAAGCAGAAAGAAAGACATCATGGTTGGGTCCTTTGGGCCTCCTTTGATAAAAGGAAACGATAGAATAGGCATAAAGAAAAAAAGGCCAGTCTTCATAATGGATGTCTGTTCAAACATCAATATGCATGAATGATCTTTTGTCTACAACCAATATATTCCAATTCTAAACTAGTTAGGTCTACTCTCCACCCCAAAATAAAATTAATTGTATAACAAAGAAAGGCATCAATATCTTACGAATCCAAAAGGCCAAACTTGGGAAATGAAGAAGCAATGCAACTTCTGTTGCCAAAGAGTGCAGGAAATGGAGAAGTACAATTAACCAAATAACTTGGATTGGAACCATAAAAAAACACAAATCTGATGTCTAACAGCAGGAGTCCTTTCCATTTGATGGACATAATATTTACAAACAGGTTGCCTTTACAAAATCATCCAATGAAAAACTATTCAACCCATTAAAGCTTTCCTAGATTCTAGCACAGAAACGACTTTGCAAAAATCTCATGTTTCCATGAAACAAGATTGAAATACAACTCAGCCTAATTTTGTCCCACACACATTAAACAAATACTCCCTTTTTGTCAAGAATCCCTCTCATGCTCTCATTTCATATGATTTGAGCTTCTATTTGAACAACTGGTGTGTGTATTCAGACGTGTGTTCATATATAGATAGATAGATAGATAGATAGATAAAAGGGTTTTTCTAAAAGTGTCCTTAGGTTTTCTAAAAGTTCCCTATGGGCACACACTAAAACAAACAAATAGGGAATTTTAATTTCCACTAGATGGAAAATTCTAATCAACAGTGTATTTTTATTGCTGATTATTGCAGCTAGAACCCCCTTCATTGTTACAGTGGGCTCTTAGGCATGCGTTAGAAAAAACCTTTTATTGATAGTTTACAACATCTTCTATTGTGTTTGATAAGTAGAAGGTAGTTTTGAACACAAACAGGATCGTCAGAAACTACTTCTCGCAGATCAAACTACAGAACTACTGGGGGGGGGGGGGAATCGGATTTAAACACGCAAAAACTCTTCATGTACGAATACACACCGCATATATTCACACCAGAAGCATAAAACCCGCACAGCACCATGAAAAACTACACAGTGGAGTCAAAAACCAGTCTCTAATAACTGAAGTAAATCAAGGTCATGGACTAAGACTAAGCCCTACTTACATACCCAATATTGCCACATTTATCCCAGCGAAAAAAAAAAGAGCGATGCCCTAATAAATAATGTTTAAAAGAGAAATAACATAATCAACAAAAAGAAAGAAGAAGCAAACGATTACAGTTAAAATTAAAGAAAACAAATAAATAGATATAGCATGGCAAACACAATAAGCTAACGACAATTGAAAAATAAATAAATACTCAATTCCAAACATGGAAAATAAAATAAAAAGCGATGAAAATATTGTCTTACGGAATCTTATGGAAGAAACCGGGCGAAGAAAAGAAGAGCCGTTTCACATAATAGAAACCAGCCATTCCATCTTGTTGGGTGTTACGGGAAAAGAAGTCAAACGCGACGATGGAAGGGCATTTTCGGAAGATGAGGAAGTTGCAGAGCGAGGGGTAAGATCGCAATTAAGTGACAATCGAGAGCCGGATTGCTGAGAGCTTTGCGGCGTGCGTGGG
>Ga0307514_10003960_pt1 | contig 13850 bp, 12 predicted proteins | sample 16_EM_MG_FD_203088 | JGI IMG/M metagenome (GOLD analysis project Ga0307514, IMG submission 203088) | Populus trichocarpa ectomycorrhiza microbial communities from riparian zone in the Pacific Northwest, United States - 16_EM | ecosystem: Host-associated > Plants > Roots > Unclassified | place... | reverse complement strand
CTACTGCAGTACAAAACCTTTAATGTAACATAAATAGGAATGAGAATTCAGTGTATTCTATTTATTTAAGAGATGTGTCAATACAGTTCCATGAATGGAAGGTACTAACCACGCCTATAAGCTCAGTTGCAAATGGCTCGGGGAAAATACGGCTAATGGCAAATCATATACCTCTACATATATATAACATAATGTAAATTAAACTTCAAACCCAAATTATGAGCCGAGCACGTGCACCTGCTTCAAGCGTCAACACTCAAACTTGTCCCAACTAAGACTAGCTATATCGCTTAATCTCCAATATATAAAATATCGAATCAATCGGCAGCAGAACGCGCATTTTTGGAAGATGCTACAGTTGAGCAGACGTTAGGATTCGAGTTACGTATCAGAGATACCCGTGATCAGCTCAATCTCAAGCTCGACACGCTGTCATACGTCACGCCCTACTTACAAGTTGCACAAGGCGTTTCATACTTAGGTCATGGAGGAAACAACTCACCTGTACCCGCATTGTCAGCAGTTGCAGCGGCCCACTGGTGGACCGTGCGAGGTACATGGGGGCGCACTCTAACGTCAACGTACACTCACAGAAAATTAGCCTACTGTGACATTGGATAGGTCTGAATTTCTGCCTCATAAGGAGGCCTTTACCATTGACGATTAATTTGTGCGAGGCACAAGGGTAATTGCAAAAGTCGTAATTTTTTGAGCCGCATATTACAAAAGGAACTAAGCAATGGATAAAAAAATCTTGCGTCCGCGAATTTAGCCGCTTGGGGGATGCAAGCACGATGTCATGCCGGTTCAGATCTGCTGGTTGTCGGCTTGGGTGGGGAAGGGGGCTGTGCACTCCCACTCGTCTGCAGGGTGATCCATGTCAATGGACAACGTATTCCAGCACACCACCACTAGCGCCATGTGTATGCAAAGAAGCGTTCTAGAACATTGTGCAATGATACGAGAAAGCATCACAGTCCGACAATTTAGGTAGGTGCATGTATGCATGTACGTCCCAAATACCGTTCATCAGTGCATCGAGCACTCAGATCGCTCAGACAGTATGTTACGGATAAAGTGTACATTGTAACTACTACAGCTTAGCATACAGCATGTACTGTATGCGCTGCAGGAACCAAAGCTATAAGCTTGCGATATGGGACTTTATCTAGGTACTGTATATGCATCTCTCCTATTTCATTGCGGATTTTTTTGCCATGGAATCATTAACTCCAGATCTAAGTGAAACTCCTGAGCCATAAAGTATAAATAGAAATTTCCATCGAAAGGAAAACGCCTATAGCAGGCGTGGTTAAGTAGACCGAGGTTGAAGTAGACAGCCGACCCTGACTACCCAATGGGATAGCATCATGAACAAGATCAATTGGGTTAACCTCCAACTGCAGGCAAAGCTTAAGGTACCCTCGATAAAGTATTATAAGTGGTTGATGCCTGCGCCTAGTCTTATGGCCTGCGCCATGGATCTCTTTTGGGCTCGGAAGGCTAACCGTATGTCAACCCCTGCACTTGGAAACGTTGCCAACATTCCATGCGTTGATTGGACCTGCAGGAAGCCAGTTGGAATGAAAATCGTGTACTGTACTCTACTCTATGTAGGTATGTGCATGCATTATGACATATGATATAAAATGTGATATGTATACCGCATCCAATACTTCCGGAGATCTTCTGCCTAACGTTGTTGCCGTTTACATGCGGGCATGGGTAGATTATGATACCCGCAGGATCGACAGGTACAATCCCATAGGGAGGGGAACGATATTGCCATGGAATTGGTCATTCTCGCTACAAACCTAATACTCATGACATGGTAGCATGGTTGACATGATGCCCCATAGGTATCGGTATCTCATCCTCATCACCATCTCACGGGAGGCATGCCAACTAGAGTAGAACATCGCCTGCATCGCAGCTGTCGAATGGTTCGGAGAATTAAGAGGCCCAGCAGTGTACAGCTTGAGGTTCTTTGGCTTGCAACGTTGGAGCCAATAGGATGCAAGAGCGCTATCGGAAAATATTTTTGCTGATAATGTGGGGGCACGCGGCTGTTGCGATTGACAAATCTCGAGACAGGGCTCCTCGCGCTAACTAGAGTAGGCATCGTCGGACTGCCAGGCTGGCCTTAGGAGGGTTACGTTTATGTACATCCACAGCGAAATGTCTGATTATGAGATTTGATGCCCCGTCTGCCCTGTTGCTAATATTCACTACTGCTGAGTACGTTATTAGTTGTCGTGTACATGTATAGTGCATTAGTGCCTCAGGCACCTGACAGCCTACCTCTATATGAATGCTGCGATGAATCCCCAGTGGCACTAGCCCGGATCTCGTCTCCACTGCAAGGCTCTGTGGTAGTGGCGGATTCAGATTAATTGACGTTAAGGGCAGGCGTTCCCTTGGAGTACCTCCCTCCAAGTCTCAGCTCAGCCTCAAGCTAAGATTACACGTAGCGTACATGTACATTGGTGAGTTTCACCGGAAGAACCGTTGGAGAATAATCCCAATACATGTAACTTTCTCGTAGGTAGCTGAAACAAAGATCCCGGAGCCCCTCGATGAGCTGGTGAGCCCGCATCAGGTCCATAGCTTGATATCTGTAACATTGCATCTCAACATGCACCATTCTGTAGCTATACCAGTCAATTGGATTCCGGGAACCCGGCATATGTATACATATACTGTACTGGAATTGATTAGCCTGGAAAGATATTCCGTGGACGCAAGTATCTCGTATTTTTGAGCTAGCTCTGCATGCATGCTAAATTTCCTTTTTTTTTTAAACGTGACTAGCTCGAACAGACTGGTAGCCATTGGGTACTCTATCTGATGGCCTTGGAAAAGCAAGTATTTAAGCCGCATTTCAAGCCCTCCACAAGATCCGAAACACTATCTGATAATTTTGACCATTGCCCACTTTCCACGAGGCATTAACAGTGGCTCGTTTAATTGCTCTTTCTCGGCAACCTATCGCTACTTCTTGACAGGCGGCCACAATTGAGAAGTTTGCAGCATACACGCTACTATTCGAGTAAGGTCGTAGTGTTTTGCATGCAGACGCAGGGTAACTTTGAGATCGATTGTGGGCCGCTGACGCAGTACCGGCCAATTGATCGGGATGATAAATTGCAGTCTTAACCATGCATATGAAGTTATTTTTTTTTGCTGCCGAGCTCAAGCCTGGAATCGACAGTATAGAGATGGAGACAGAGTGATAAGTATCGGCACTACTGCTAGACAATTGGTCTAACTATGCGGTTTTGGGGCGATTGGTGAGAACTCGGAATTGCCTAATTGGGTGATATTTGCCCTTCTCCTCATGTGCGCCAAGCATCACGTGCACTACCGTTTGCTTTTGGCTACTGACCCAGTAATAGTTCAAGCTTGGATTAATATGTCGTTGTGAATGTACTTTATGTTTGTAAACAGCAGCATTTATTATGTAGCACATCAATTGTTTCTTAGAGATTTCAAGTAACTCGTATGGGCTCAACCCAATTACTGTATGCTACATCACACTCCCATACGAGTTACTTGAAATCTCTAATTCAATTTACAAAAAAAAATATCCTATGGGCGAGGTGGTGACGAAGCCCTCGCGCAAACCTTAATCAGAGGACCCTGGATGAGAGGTAGGACTCAGTTCCCACTCAGCAAATCCGTGAGACATACGTGTACTATAGAAACTGGTTGGAATTGGAAGAAATTATTACGAAATTCTATTGTAGGGGCGTGGGAAAGGGTCTGGGGGTGCTTTCTCATTCCTAAATCATCTGGCATGAGACTCAAAGTAGATAAGGACAGAAGTGGAAGTATCCCAAAGCTATTCGGGGAAATTCTATGCTATTCCCGAGTTGGTTGCACACAAAAAAGCTGGTGCTGGGCGCTATTTACATATCCTTGTATCTCCTCCGTTGAGGCGAAAGGCGGGGTACTTACAATCAACCAGACCACAATAATTATTCTGTCTCTTGCGACTGGCCGACTCTACAGATGAGCCTAATAGCAGTAGCAGTTATGCATTGGCGCATAGTATATATAAAATACTCAGGTCTGGAAAGTGACCCTGATAATGTAGATACTGGTATGGGATCACTAAATGTACATCGATAACATTTCTTAATATGGTACGAACAGCGAGTGATCACATCCCATTCGAGATCTACTTGCGCACTGGCAGGATTTTCTGCCTTCTCTATTTGTTGAGGGGGTGGTCAATTAATTCTTTTTCTGTCAGAGTTACTTGACTATAGCCTGTGCTGTTCTCAGTAATTGTATGAGCTGTCAGATATAACCGTGTTGTCATGGATCAGTTCTAAGGGTCACATTGTTTCAAGATTGCCAGCTCAATAATGGAACACCTGAAAATCCAAATACTTTTAGGTTTATAGTCGTTGTTTTTCATGCATGATCTTTTAGCTAGTGCTGCAGCTGCGGGTCTCAAGTGGTTGCAGGTTCTATAGGTTGTGGGCTTAATACTCCGGGTGTGTGTGTGTGTTGGAGGGGGGGTATTGTCTCAAATATTCTCTTTTGCAGCACTCTCAGTACATTAGAGGTCAGGTGACTACCACTTGAGACAGGCTGAAAAGGTTCAATGACACTTCGAAGGGCACTGAGAAGCGAGGAAAACCTCTTAACTCAAGCCACTTTTAGTATCTCCCATGCGAGATAGACAGCTGCTGGTGACCTAGTATGGGCAATGACCAATTATTGGTGGAAGAGTTTGATATTGATTTTGCCGGGGATGAGGCCGAAGATTGAAGGGTGTGGCGGAGGAAGTATATCTCTTCTGGGTTTCCTTTGTTTCTCATAGCCTCGGGAGGCAGGACGTTCATGCAGCTCGCTGTTCCGTGAGTGTACCAATCCTTTAAAGGGGAGGGAACGGGACCGTCTCATAGCCTTAGGCCCCACAGACGTATAGACTCAGAAAAGAAAATAACCAATTATACCCACTTTATAGCTCCGAGCTCTGGGGTTCCCATACTCACCATGGCAATTTCACATGTATTAGAAATTGCCCTCGATATGCCGTGAGAGTTCAACATCTTTTACACACTTCCTTATTTCATATTGCTTTCCATTTGCAAGTTGCTATCAAACTATGTTGAGGTTATAGGCAAACATTGCCGCGCGAGACAGCCTCGCAGTGACTGAATGATCCAAGCGTTTAACTTCTGACTAGATTTTAAGCCTTTGACATTGGCTTCGTAGACTTCGTACCTAAACTAGGTAGCGCTGATTTATGGTACTCGGTTGGACTATTTTTTTTTTTTATTAAGGAATCATTAATCGCATTCACCCTATCTAGAGTATGGCGATGGACTGCAGCTCCTGGCTATCCAGGTGGCCTCTCTCCCCTACACGGGCCAGTCCCTGCCCCTCGGTTGGACTATCCCACTAGCACTTACCTGCGGTAGCTGGAACTGTCATAATAATTCCAGATCTGCAATCCTGATGGTCGATGTTCCGGTGTCAATGGTCTTCGTAAAGGCTCTAGGAACCTACCCGCAGGAAAGATGCTACACAATGTGCCCCAAATGCCACCATACCCTTGCTGCGAATACGTGCATGCACTGGCATGTCGATTGATAGGTTAATGAAGAAAGACTGGTTTGTGTGTGCCCATGCATTATTGATTTGGAAGCCTGGCTGGAACCCGCTTTCGTATCCATTGGCTAATCTGGAATTTCCTTAGCTCCGACTTCGATTCAAGACTACTCAGCTCGCAGCTCCCCACCCGCTATAGCAAGGGGCAATGTGAAAGGTGTCCGTTTTACGCCGGCTCCAGTAGACGCTTGACTATGGTGGACAGCACACATAACCCTAACTCAAAAATGCTCCTGTTTGTCTTTGAACTTGAAGCAGTCTGTCGGTATCTATGGTGGTGGAAACGTCTACCCGTCCGAGTCATAGCAGGCCACGGGCTGAGCTCAATACTAGGCGTCCTGCACGAGCTCCTAAAGGTAGGATATACAGCCGCAATAGACAGCAGTAGCGAATATCCTATGACGAGTGCACACGTAGAAATAGTCGCTGCGTATTCAGGGCAAATCTATGTACGTTAGGCAGATGAAGCCGAAGGATAGAGGCAGCTCCCCGGCAGCAAAATAAAGAGATTACCTCATACCGCCTAGGTAGCTGAATGAACACTGTTAGCTTAGAGGTGACCATCTAACTCCCAGTGGCGTAGGCAAGATAGGGTTGAGCGGGCCCGAGGGTAAGTCATACAACTGTCGATATCGTAAGATGCTGGGTGCATGACCTCTCCAGTGGTTAAGAAGGCTCACCAGTAGGCTTAACGGAAAGATTTAAAGCTTAGATCTGAAGCTTCTCATGATCAAATGTCGAGGAGCACTGCAGATGTAGCCTGCCAGTGTCAATCGCCACTCTGAGTCTTACGCGTGTTGACCACGAAGTTAAGCTTTGGTTTCTGCCATGCGGCCCCCCGATCCCTCAAGCAGGGGCCCGCACTGATGTTTCCAGGTAATTAGGTAATCCTGCTTCAATTGTAGACCTGTAATAAATTAGGAAATACTATACGACAGTTACATGGTTTGAATTACCCTGTATGAAAGTACTATGGTGGATAACTCAGTTTTCACCATAGCAATCAGAATCAGAAATCTACCTACCGACACCGCCTAGTACCCGAATTTTTAGCTCATGATCAATCAGTGAAACCCATGAAAGGTAATGTATACTATTCTGAAATTCCTACTGCACTATGTATGCGGGGGCTCTGTATGTTGTCTACCATGTTAGCGTGAACCTATAGCTATATTAGAAGGAAATTGCTAGTATCTTATAGGTTTGATGGATGGGAAGATAATGATGCGGTTTCACCCCGCCCTATCTAGCTCCACCCGTTGAGGAGGAAGATGAGTGAGTACATAGCCCGGTAGGGCCCTCAGTGGTACAATGCAGGCACATTGCATAGAACCAATATCTCTTAAGCTAGGTATACCAGGGAACTTACGGGCCGCGCCGGGCCTATCGTTTGCATCTTTTAGTTAGCTCTAAACCACATATGCATAGGTATGCACAATGTTGTATATGCAGCTAGCCTCAATTCTCAGTGTGCTGCCGCCATATATACGCCAACGTCCCGGCTGCACATATCCTTATAAATGATATTAACTCGTTCGATGGTCCATAGTTGCTTCTTCGCTTCGTACGCCCATCTCGGGAGGTTTGTGAGGCTTTTTTGACCCACACGACTATTCAATAATCTCCCAAGTAAACACCGGTCCTATGCAAGGTCTACTTACCAACCTGTCGGGTGGGCCAAGGAGGCCTTGTATGCTAATTGGTGCGTATGGTATGGCGTGAGCTCAATGGGATACGGGTCAATTGCAAAGCAGTCATTACCAGATTGAGAGATGTTTGCATGATATTTCAAGCCCTGGCCCATGAAACCCTTCGATAAGAAGTCAATAGCTCCAGGTCAATACGTCATTTACTCCTCTTGACGATGGGGTGGAATCAACGTATGAATGTTAGATATTTAGATGACCGTAAGCGTCAATGTATGGAGTACAGAAAAGATGGATATTAGCATTTGCTTCCCAAGCTGCATAATATCTGGGACGTCTGGCTAGAACCTGAATATGAATTTCCCTGGCATTTTCCCTCTCGCATAAGTATGAGAATTAATAGAAATTAATTACCTAAGTACATCAGCATTTGAGCGCTAGTGGATGAGCCAGATAGCTTTAATATCGCGGCTATTCTCGAACAAAAATCACTCAGAGTCTCGTTTGCGGGTGGTGCGTGGTAGGGAGAGACTCATGCTTCGGTGTAAGATTGAGTTCGGAATACCCAGACCTTTAAAGGCGCGGGAAGGATCCGTCTCATAGCCACGGGCTCCCCCTTGAGGGGAAAAGACGTATAGACTTCAAAAAAAACAAAAAACCCAGACTAGTACCTACCCGGCTCCAACGTATCCCAATATAGTAAGGTAATAGTTTACATACCCGGTGCGGAGTAGTCTGAAATATTAGGTAATAAGGAGGAGCATGGACACTCTGAAGTGTTGATAGTAGTACTATAGTAAAAGGTAGTAGACTATCAGCACAGCAATATTATAGTGGTTTACCATGTCTGTTATGTATATATGTACGTAAAATGGCCTTTTGAATGCTTTACATAATCATGGTGATGGCTTTTCCATTAAGGAAAAATCATACAGTTGGAGTATACCAATCACGAAAATATAGAATCCCAGTTTTGTTAATCGAAAATTATGGGGAGTTTATAAGTACTATGACCTTATAGCTGCAAAAACAATTCCATGCAACACGTGGCGGATGCTGCGAAAGGCACATGCTCTGGTATGCTTAACGCAACATAACTTTAGCTGTATGAATTTGCTGATCGCAATCATCGAATGTGCTTCACCAGTTTAATATTTAGCTAGAATCGTTCGCAAGGCTTGCCCCTGTAAGCTTAGTATTACATATACGCCATGCGTGTTTGTGTGAATGAACATGACTTAAGAGTCGTGCTAGCGTAGGATGCCACTCCTCCAGCTTTGGCCTGGCAATAGCGAGGCAAAGCTCCCGCTATGTTTCACTAGCATGCGTTGCAAAAGGTATAAGACGGGGGGTGTTTGGTCTGAGGGAACGAACCCACATTATTGCCATGCACATTCTTTTGATCAATGATCCCCCTTAAGCAGTGGAATACCAACATGTGCGTTTTCCCTGTGGGGGAGGCCCAGAATTTCTGTTTGTATCAGATATCATTCCGTGGGGCGCGGCATCCCAAGACTGGGCTGCTAGATAGTCAGAATACGAGTAATGATTTTTTTTAAAAAAAAAGACTGAGGTGCAGTTGGGGCGTTGGTCCTCGGCATCTATTGTACCGGGTATTATAATCTGGTTCATGAGGCATGAGATTAAAGGTGTGTGCTATCCAGCAATCGAGTCTGGTGCATTATGGTATGATCCCGCGAGCATCCGTATATCTAGTGAAACACTGAGGAGATGCGTATGCACAGTTAGCTTAGGTACTCAGCCTAATCTCCGTTATCTTAATTTATATGCATGATGACTACTGTTTGATAGATACGTAGTTTTTTCTTAGGCAGCGGAGTTATTTCTGCAATTCCGCCACTGATTTATAACGTTTCTCTCGAGGTCTGTGGTCTCAAATGAAGCCCTGCGGATACCAGCAAGCCGCAACAACCGCGTCGGTTCCATATTGCACTCATACCAATAAGCGTGTAGCGTGAAAATAAAGGAGCCAGAGTAGTCGAATTATCACACCAGATAAAGTGTATTGGAACAACAACTCATATCTCAGGGTAAGTCGAATATCAGTTGGGGACCTGGAAGAAATTTTGCAGAGAGCTCCACAAAGCTGGGGTGACAGCAGGCATGACTCGTAAGAGGAAGGATGAGATTGTTGATCTTTATTTCCAAGGCCGAAGTCCACCTATAGTCGTGGAAGAGATCCCTGAATTGGAAGCCCCGGGCACTGCGATTTCAACTGGTGTCAAAGGTGGATCTAAAGAAGCAAAGACAGAAAAGGAAAAGCGAAACATGTCTCTCAAAATCAACTGGGTACCACTAAATACACTCACTGCACTCACTGGACCCCCGTTAATCGAGGAGGCCCAATAAGGGGTTGCTTAGCTATGGTTGGAAACTTAGAATATATATTACTAGTAAGTGTACTACACTATGCTAGGCTACGGCAAAGGGCCATAGAGAGGTCAGACAGCTGCTATTAGAGAAGGGTGCAAATATAGAGGCCGCTCTGGACACTGGGGAAATTGTATTCTTTATTTCAGTACAGAATGGACATCCAGAGGTTGTGAGACCGCTATTGGAGAAGGACGCAATGCTGGGAGGCCAGAACCAATAAGACATACCCGCCCCTTTTACCCTCTGCTCCTCCCCCCTCATCCTTTTCCACCTCTGACGCAGTCCCCCCTCCGTCGCCGTCCGGTCTACCCCCTCCCATTCTTCCGATAAAGTCGTCCCCTGTTTTGCTAAGTGGTCAGCGAGCCCGTTGCCCCAGGTGCCGATATGTGCCTTTACCCAGGCGACCCTCAATGCATTGGGCCCCAGCCTAGCCTGCCTCTCCCTGATCACCTCCACCACCTCCTTTAGCTCCGCCATCCTGGCTCTACCAGTCCGTCCTGCCTTTCATACAGCTGCTATCGCCGCTTGGGAGTCTGATAGGACTAGGACTTTTCGGCCTGCTAGTGCCAGCTTCGACCCACCTCTCACCCCCACCACCTTACCGTCCCACACCGCTGCTGCCACTCCTACCCCCTCCTTGCCTCCGCCTACTCCTTCCACCTGTCAACCCCTCCTACCTGCCGTTTTTCGTCTATGCTTCCACCGCGTCCTCCGTGGTTTCCTGGATCACAAGCTCCGAATCCGCCGGTTTGGACTCTCTGTGGGCCTGGAGCTTCACCTCCGGGATTTCCCCCTTCTCCACCCTACCTCCCACGCTCAGCCTCTTATCCCCAAAATCTGCAAACAGCATTAGCTTTGTTTAGTATCACGGACATCACCGAAGTGAAGCCGTCTTTTTTACTAACATTGCCGTACCACCGCGGGTGATCATCGCTCCACGGCCTCCATCTTCCCAATTCTTCCCCCTTCCATCTCCCGCCGGTATCCCCGGTCCCCTCCACAGATCTCCCAGTGCTGTTGGGTCCCTCAGCATCTCCGCCATCAATCTGGCTTGAGCCATTCGCGAGCTCTCTACTCCCGCGATTAATGACTTTTTAAAAAATAAAATTAAAAAAAAAGCTCTCTACTTCCGCAATCGCACTAGCCAAATAGAGAAAGTGAATGTGAGGGTAATAAATAGTTTAGGGTAATAGAAGAAGAAAAAAAATTGCGAGGCTGTCACAAGGGGGGTGAGTGTGAGGGGTGGATATTTTGCTTCAGCATAAGAAGAGTTTGCTGACAAGGGAAAGGTTGCACATGTGGAATAATTAAGAACTTCTGATTGCATGTTCAGGTGAAACCTCGAGGCAAGTTGACTCTCTGGGGCTAGAATTTTGCAAGACACGATGGAGAGATCTCGGATTAGGAGGTGGAGGGAGTAGGGTTTTAATATGTTCCCTATGTCAAGTTTCCTTTTTGTTCCGCCTGGGTATATACCCCTTCGTCGAGCGAAGACGTCCGGTTAGGGTTCACACTCTAGCTGTAATGTGTAGAGCGTCCCATAGCCATCAGTGCAAATAATCATAATGAGGAAGGAGCCATGGTGTCTTATGAGTCGCGTCCTCATTGGAGACGTGTCATGTACAAGTCCTCCAGAATGACTCGCATAAACCGTATCACGTATGTGTGTGTAGCTTCAGACGAAATAGATATATCATCCAACAAAATCAATAAAGCTATGGCAACTATGGAGTAGTGGAACAGAAATTCATAAGTCCTAAAATCTATTTCTTTGACTGCCTGCACCATGTTTAAGCCTGTCGGGCCCTGAAGACATCAAAGTATACCTGGACCCCCAGGCCGCTAATCTAACAGGTTCCACTAGCCAAACCTTTCTTATTCTCAGTTCCGCGATTTCAGGGATGAGGTAATGAGTTTAACTACCGCCTTATGCCCCTTCGTTACTGCAACATCGAGCGCTGTTTTCCCGGTGTTTCTAGCAGCTTGTGTATTTGCACCCTTGTTCAACAGCAGCTTCACAATCTCCGAATGCCCATTTTGTGCTGAAATGAAGAGCGGGGTTGCCCCATCGTCGATAGCGGCCTCTGTAATTGCACCCTTGTCCAATAGCAGCTTCACATTCTCTGAATGTCCATTTTGTGCTGAAATGAAGAGCGGGGTTGTCCCATCGTCCATAGCGGCCTCTATATTTGCACCCTTGTCCAATAGGAGCTTCACAATCTCCGAATGTCCATATTGTGCTGAAATGAAGAGCGGGGTTGTCCTATCGTCCATAGCGGCCTCTGTATTTGCACCCCTGTCTAATAGCAGCTTCACAATCTCTGAATGTCCATTCTGTGCGGAGATGTACAGCGCGGTTGCCCCGCTGTTTCTAGCTGCTTCTGTATTTGCACCCTTGTCCAATAGCAGCTTCACAATCTCTGAATGTCCCTTCTGTGCTGAAATGAAGAGCGGGGTTGTCCTATCGTCCATAGCGGCCTCTGTATTTGCACCCTTGTCCAATAGCAGCTTCACAACCTCTGGAGGTCCATTCTGTGCTGAAATAAAGAGCGGGGTTGCCCCATCGTCTATAGCGGCCTCTGTATTTGCACCCCTGTCTAATAGCAGCTTCACAATCTCTGCATGTCCATTCTGTGCTGAAATGAAGAGCGGGGTTGCCCCGTCACTTCTAGCGGCTTCTGTATTTGCACCCCTGTCCAATAGCAGCCTCAAAATCTCTGAATGTCCATATTCTGTTGAGATGGAGAGCGCGGTTGCCCCGTCGCTTCTAGCGGCTTCTGTATTTGCACCCCTGTCTAATAGCAGCTTCAAAATCTCTGAATGTCCATTTTGTGCTGGAATGAAGAGCGGGGTTGTCCCATCGTCCATAGCAGCCTCTATATTTGCACCCTTGTCCAATAGCAGCTTCACAATCTCTGAATGTCCATCCTCTGCTGAAATGAAAAGCGCGGTTGTCCCGCGGTTTGTAGCGGCCTCTGTATTTGCACCCTCCTCTAACAGCAGCTGTACAACCTCCCTGTGGCCCTCCTCTGCAGCCCAATATAGCGCCGTACGCTTCTTAATATCCGTATACTCTAGGTTTCCAACCACAGCTAAGCGAGACCTGACTGCATTAGTGTCCCCCGATTTGGCCGCCTTGATCAACAGGGGTCCATAGTCTGGTTGGCACAAGCCCCTCGTGGCTGCGAAAGAGGCAACAGAGTGTAATGAGGAAGTTGAATTCTTGCGGCGAAGCCCTTCCCTGAGCGTCGTTTGAATTTCTCCTATTGCGTTCATGATTTGCTCATGGGAACTAGTCTGGTTGGCACAAGCCGCTCGTAGGACTACATGGGAACAACTGTAAAATACCACGGAACGGGATTAGTAAATTGGTAATAGTAGTAAGGGTAATTGGACAACCAGTTTCGCCTCGGGGTACTCTATGACTAAAACCAAGTAATACTGGAAGTTGCAAATACCTTGCGATAAATGTGTTCAGAAGGGTAGTATTAGAAGTAAGCCTTGCTCTTAGCTTCACTATGTCCTCTTGACCCCATCTCGCTCGGTCTAGGGCTCGCAAGCTCGACCCCTGCGGTGACTCCAAACGCTTATACTTGGTAAGTAAGTTGTCCAAATCCTTCAGGACATTTTCACATCCTTGTAAGATTTCTTGTAGCCTCTCTCGATCCTCCGAGGTCAGGTTTGGGTCTCGAAATTTTGCTTTCAGGATGTCGCTGTTGACGATGTTGTGCAGCGATTTGATCTCATCGGAAAGATCCTTGAAATCACCAGGTGCATCTTTGTACCCATTGTATACCGTCCAGGCAAGTTTGGCAACCCCTAAGTAATCCCCGACTGAGTTCATTTCTAGATAGTGGTAATAGTCAATATCAAAAGCCGCACTCTTCAAGCAGCTGACTAGCCTCTTGTATGTAGATTTATCTTCTGCTTTGTAGCGTTGCGATTCGGTGCGGGGAAATCGCTGGTATGTGCATACATGCAGGGTGGCTACCACATGTACTAGTAGGGGTGGTCAATTAAAAACCTGAGTGATGGTTACGCAGGTTATGCAACCTCTTGGCACTGCCTTAGCACCTTGGCCTTCACCCTGATTGGCCAGTGTCATCACGCAACTTTAACGCAACGCAGAACTCATTACGCAACTCTCGAGTGCGGTAACAAGCCCGGGTACGTGAAAAGTTGGGT
>Ga0307514_10003959_pt1 | contig 13850 bp, 12 predicted proteins | sample 16_EM_MG_FD_203088 | JGI IMG/M metagenome (GOLD analysis project Ga0307514, IMG submission 203088) | Populus trichocarpa ectomycorrhiza microbial communities from riparian zone in the Pacific Northwest, United States - 16_EM | ecosystem: Host-associated > Plants > Roots > Unclassified | place... | reverse complement strand
TTTCCCTCTTCTTTCCTTTCTCCCTTTCCTTCCTTTCTCCCCATTTCTATACACGCAACCTCTCAATTTTTTTATACAAGTATATTTCCTTCCTTCCTTCCAAATGTCTTTTAATATCACTCGGCTTGTTCTTCCATTTCTCCTCAATCAGAGCTCCTTTTGGGGACCTCCCTAGAAACGCTTACAGCAAAAATATCCTCCTTGAAAGTTAACCTGACCCACTGTGACGCTGTCGACATAACAATGGCCATGGGGCATATTGTTCTGGCTGAAGGCCGACAGCGAAAGTGGTGGTGGAGAAGTGAAGTGCTGGTAGGTCAAATACATACAGTGTGTAGTAGAAGAGGGAAGAGGGGTATTGTCGGAAGGGAGAAGGGGAACAGCTCAGGGATGGTTAGTACTTGGTTTGAGGGCTATTGTGGCATGATACTAGCCTACTTTTCTTAGACAACTTCTAGTACCTTGGGATTGGGGCCATGGTTTTTTCTTTTGAGTCTATACGCCTTTCCCCCAAAGGGAGTCTTAGGCTATGAGGCGGCCACGTTCCCGCACCTTTTTGGGGGCCGTAGTAGCTGTAAAGATATATGCGAGTCGAATTATATAATTATGGCTTCCCTGGTCCGCCCGTTGATTTCAAAGCGATGCTTGGTAATCGTTATACAATTATGTACTCTACGTCATGGTAGGTACACAATAATATATATTAGCCTGGTGAGCGACATTACCACAGGTCAATTATCACACATAAGTGTTATTCCCCGCCTTGAAATATGTCGACTGCAAAGGCTATTGCTATCATTGCCGGCGCGGGTCCCGGCACTGGTGCTTCCGTTGCAGCTCGATTCGCTAAATTATACACCGTCGTCCTCCTTGCGCGCTCAGCGTCAACTCTTTCTAGCGCGGTACAGAGAATAACCCAGTCAGGCGGCGAGGCTTTGGCAATCCCCACCGATGTTAGCGATCAAAAGAGCGTGCACGAAGCATTCCAGAAGATCAAAGAGTCCTATCCAGGTCAAGCAGTTAGAGTGGGTGTCTACAATGTTGCTGGAAGGCCGAAGATGCAGTCATTTCTTGAGATGACCGCCGGTGAGTGGGCGGCCGGTTTCGAGATTCCTAAGTGAGCAATACTCAAATTTATGAAATATATTCACGGCATATGGGAATGGTTCTGATACACCCTTGTCCCAGCCGAGGAGCGTTTAACTTCTCCCAGAGCATTATTCCACTACTTCTTGACTCGGTCAAGAGCACAAACACAACCGCTTTGCCCCCCTCTGAGATACAATATCCACCAACTCTCATTTTCACCGGTGCCACGGCATCAACTAAAGCATCTGCGAAATTCTCGAACTTCAGTCCTGGCAAGTTCGCCTTACGTTCACTTTCCCAGAGCATAGCAAAGGAGTTCGGACCACAGGGTATACATGTCGGTCATGCAATCATGGATGGTGTCATTGATACAGAATTCACCAAAGACTGGATGGTGGGAGCTGGACCAGATGCAAAGATCAATCCAGAGGCAGTACGTACATGTTGCTTTGTTTCTTCAATATGGGGTAGAGCAAAAGGCTGACTAGAGATTTCTCTAACAGATTGCCGATGAGTATTGGCACCTGCACACGCAGCCTCGGAGCGCTTGGTCGTGGGAGATTGAGATCAGGCCGTACCTTGAGAACTGGTAGATCGTATTATCTATTTCCCTTTTGGCAACTGAAATATTTAATATATAAATGAAATGTTGCAAGGAAAAGCATGACCTACTGCTTTCACCGTCTTTCACCGTGTAAATTGTTGCACTGCCATTAATTAGTGCAAGCGCTTTCGGCTTTTATAATCATTTCAACTCACCGCTGACATTCCATGATCTGACAGTATTTGGTCGGTAGATATACCATGAGAAAAGATTAATTTTCTAGGAAAAAATAAATCTGTGATGCGATCTGTACATCAACTAGACTGATACTCACCACATATATATTAGTATGATCACTCCTAAAGACGAAGTATGATCACTTGTCCCACAACCAACAGCCATATCATACATGCACTTGAACAATTCTATTGTAACATAAGCATGGTGATGCAATGCATGCATGCATCATATGGGGTGTGCTACTTACCGCATCAGTCTATTTTCGCCGATGTTTTTTGGGGGACATCTGGGGAAGAGATGTATGGAGAAAAAGAAACTTATCATAGGTCCTCCCTTGGCTGACTTTTAAAAAATGACCACTGTAGGTAGGTTTGTAACGATGCCAAGTACAGTCCGTGGACATAAGTCTTGGTAAAACAGTGAAACCACAGCCAAAATGGCCAAAAGTGCCCTTCGTAGACACCTGCATAATGGCACTCATTTTATGAATTCACGGTTGGCTTTTTGAATATAGTTTGAGCTTGATATGAAGTCTCTAATTCCTGACTTAGAGGTCTGTAGCATCCCTCCAACTGCTCTGGTAAATTTTGGAAGTCCACGAAAACCGAAACCTTCAAAAAAAAGCGCTATTCCCCATACAGTTTAGTGCTTTTTCTGCGATTTTGGAAATAGCCTCAATTCTACAGACAACTATATATGCCTCTCCACGGCATTTCACCTAGCTACAAAAACCAGAGAAGGGACAATCTGGTTTCCTCTTAAATCTACAATTCATTTCATGTGATTACATTACAAACTCGGTTTTTAACATTTTTTTGCATGACGGTCACTTTTGGTGTGATTTCGCATTTTACCAAGACTTATGTCCACTGGCTGTACGTTCTCTGGGAATAATTCTGATGGTCCTTTAAGAGCCTTTGCTTCTTGATAAACCTCATAAATTATCCGCTCATGGTCTAGATACTCCTTAATAGCCTGCGTACCTTTTAGTTTAAAGATACAAGGGGCTATTTTTTCTCCTTGCTCTTGCTTGAAAAGAGAGTGCAAGGCGCCGTAGCTTTTGGGCTCCATATGTAGTGGATTTTTCCCTCTCCTCCTTTTTGGCAGTACTCTTTTTGGGGAGAGCGGGATTCGAACCCAATACCTACCTGTTGAGAGGCCAGCCAGCTGGCGTACTGCCAAATTGACAAAAATAGACTTTCAAGCCTGATGCATCAATGTTTACTTTGTCTGCAGCATGCCCCATATTACTAAGCTGAGATAATCTATGTTTATTCATTGTAGGATTTTTATCACTGTATACACCTAGATTGTGACCATACTTGATCTCGTGCCCAGACCGATGTATTTTTTGGGTGTGGTTAGTCTTATTCCAAGCCCCCATACTCCTCACTGCGTCGGAGTATGGGGGCTTGGAATTCGGAGTATGGGGGCTTGGAATAAGACTAGGGTGTGGTAAATATGTGTGTAGCGTAGCCATCATATTGGTCAACCACTTAAATAGCCTTTTTGTTTATTTTTACAAGCCAAAATTCACATATAGCTATATAGGCCCATAGCGATACACATGGCCCTGCCTGTATATAAACTATGATATCATGAAGATGGTTTTTTTACAGCAGCTATATTATCTCCAGCGGGCTTGATATGTTGTGATTAATACTAGGTTTCGGGTGGCTCACCTGAAACCCGGGGTAATAATAGGCACCTAACACGTTAGTAATTTTTTAAGATCCTAAACAATAAACGTCTCAGCAACCGTCGTATCATGATCCGCAGCAATGGGGCCTTGGGCAAAACTTACAACTACACTCAGTCATTGGGCTTCCCTTTTCAATTTTAACCAGGGTCAGTGACCGCTTGCTCAGCTTGCGGTTGGAGTCTTGTGTTTGTTGTTCCATAATGTCGCTAGTTCTGTAAGAGATAAGCCCAGGGTATTATAACACATACCAATCATTGCAATTGGTACCGAGGTCTGGGGGTAGTTGTCTCCTCCGTCGGTGGGTCGTACAGCCAGACTAGGGTAATTGAGGGGATGGGTGCTCATGGCAATAACAGTTGGAAGCGGGACTACGAAAAAGCCATATATTCCCCATGTCACGCTGTTTTCAGCAGCTCTACTCCATCAAGCGTACTCGTATTACGATACCAGGTGCTTCTTCCCTTCCGCTCTTTACCCGACTTTCACTCTCTTCACCTCAATCTGCGCAGGCTCGCACATTGTTCTGCCCCTCATTATTACCAGTATAAACTGTCTTTCCCGAATAATTCAGCCCCGACTTGCAGATACCAAATTTGCAGCTGAAAACCAACTTGAAAAAACAATTTCCATCTTCAGCTTTTCCGGTCCTCGTCTTTTCTTCAGACAATATGCATAATCTTATAAGCTTCAGTTTCTGCCAATGGTTCTGTCTATTGGCACTCTTTGGGGTAGGTTACTTGCTGGCTTCCTTACGTTGTGACTGCATCGGAAATTAACCCCACGCAATAGATCGTAACTGCTTCCCGGGTCAATACACTATCACGCCGACAAAATGCGATGTCGTTTAATTTCGATTTTGAGCATCCCGAGACACAAGATGTTGGCACCCTTGTCTTGGATTTCTCGACTATTCCATTTCGCTACTCGTTTGGTAAGTAGGATCATCATTGGTATCTGCAGCCTATGCTAATACCCCGTCCCCGCAGGCGATACCCCTCCCCCAACAGTCAACGCACAAACCACTGCACTTGTCAGCTCTTGTTTTGCGGCTTCGGTAACGGGAGAGAATATCTACTGTGAAGTTTTTCAAAGTTCAGACTGCACACGCAGTAGTGAAAAACCTAGTTTTTGTGTGGTAGGGGAGAAGTATCAGAGAACGAGCCTTGAGGTAGCTCCCACTAGGCATATTTTCCCCGCAAAAATGCATGGGAAGATGAAATGCTTGATATGTGACAAGAAGACTTCAAAGGAGGCTTGTAAGGGGACTGGCGTACGGCAATAAGCGGCAATAAGGGGACTGGAGTGCGACAATAAAGAGACTGGAGTACGGCAAGAAGGGCTCATAACTCACAACACCTCGCCCTACTCATAGGGTGCTTCTCTCAAACTCTAATCTCTGTATTCTGGTTTCCATTTTATTATTAATATGAAGTTGGAGTTTTGAACTATTCACTTATCGCTTACTAGCTAAGATACATAGTGAGAATTCATACTGAACATACTGGGAGTGTCATCCCCCGCTCCTCAACTTGGTTGAGGGGGTGTAAAAAATACTGCCCCCTCCATCTGTTAACCAATGCACACCAGGCGGGAACAGTAGCGTCATGTGAAACACTAAGTATAACTGCTTTTAAAATACAATTTTTTTCTTTTTTTTGAAGTCTGTACGTCTATGGAGCCAGAGGCTTAAAATACAGGATCAGATCTTGGTGATGAAGATGCAGGCCATGAAGATCATTTATCAAAACTTGATGGCAATAACAACTGAGGGTGTGGGCTGGGCGGTTCAGGGCAAGATTGCGGCATGGTTCAGGGGGGATTTAGAGTACCAAGGCCCATTCAGGCTAGTCTCAGTATGAACTTCACCGACTAAGCATGATGGGCAATATGGTAAGAGGACAAATATAACACTGCCTTACTCACCAAATATTAATTCTGTAATATTTCAGGATGATGTGAGACATTAACAAAGTACAACTTGAATGCGGGTCTACCATCGACAGTCTAGATCAGATCGGGTATGATCATTCGATCACTGGTAAATACTAACTATTTTTGCAACCAAGCACAGCGGTGACAATGATTATTATAATTATTCCCGCTACGTTGAGGTCTATGGAAATAATTATGCTTTACAACATGGTTACTCTCACGTCCCACCAAAATCAACCTAATACCCAATACCCCCCCTGGCAATATGACCTCCCTGAAGACAGCTCTGACTGTCCAGGGCTACTACCGTGCACTATGCTCTCTCATCCATCACGGCCCTATACCACCAGACATTTGGTCCTTGGCGGCCTTGGCAACTTGGCCACATACCTGTTGAGATACAGGCCGTCTTTTTGTTGGAATATCGGGGTATATCAGAGTGGCAGCGGTACAGATATGTGGCCAATGAAGGAACACTTCACCTAGATCATATATATCTGGACGTTATGCGTTCTGTAATTAAGAAGCTATATAGTATGGAAGCTGTGATGAGCTTGGAAGAGCTTCATCACCTATCTCTATAAATGATTAAGTGCTGTGTTACGTTACTCAGGTAGCATCACTCACTGCTGAGAGGTAAGTATATGTTGGAATTGATATAGTGGCGTAAGGCACATTCCAACACCTTTGTCGTCGCGCTCACAGTACCGACTTGGCAGGTACTTGGTACTGTAGACCTGGGTCAGGAACAACAGGTACTTATCACCTGTGCATAGCAACGGTGGGATATGGCTCTCATTGCAAGAAAAGCTCCTGACAACATATTATGGCACCAAGAGAGCCTAGACACGACGCTCACCGCCCTACATGTACAGTCCCTAGAGGAGTTCGAACATAACAGACAGCTGCGCAGCAAGCACAGTCAAGGTGCAAAGCGCGCAGAGAACGGCCCAGAGGCTAGATTCAGATAATCCACCAAGCGGGGTCTCTCGAGCTCGGGGCTCTGTGCGCTCTCTCGTAGGCTAGAGAGTTTGCATACGGGTACTGAAGTACAAAAAAAACCAACAAAATAATGCTCCAAGTATAAAAAGAGGTTTTGACATCAGCGCCAACAACTCCATACGCAATTTTGCATACATATATCAGAGCTACCGATGGGATGACGGGGATGAATAGGCCGCATAAGGAGCCACAGAAATATAGCGATTCTGAGACTAATACTCAGGAGATCCACGATTACCCTGAGCTTAGCGAGTCACATCGAGCTGGCAGAGAGCTTTTTGGCTGGAATGGATTTTTGTGAGGTACAAATAGAAGCTTTTGGGGGGTCAAGCTGGAAGAGACGTGGGATGTGTTATTTCCCCTATTATCTCCTTTGCTATTTCATAGGTTCCGAAGGCAGGATTGGTGTGCCTGTGGGATGTACGTACCCCTGCGCGTTGGGGGCCTGAAATTAATCGAGCTAGCTACTAGTACTTATTGACTCCCATAATTATCCTGTTACCGAACGACGTCGATACCCTTCTATTAGGCGCAGCGCGACACCAACTCCGGCGGCTACGATGTGTAGTCCATGGCCCTTCTTGTCTGTGTGGCAACTAGTGAGGGATTTTGCCCAAATTAACGCCGGAAACGACTTCAAAGAATACCCAATACATTCTGTGGATATGAAACCTTCCTTTCCAGATCCACGCCAAAATCAATCAAAACTACACGCCCGACATAAGCTTCTTGAAGCGCTCTGGAGTGCTTGCTTCTATATCTGTGATGTATACGCTTATTCTCCAGACCACGAGTTGGATCAGAAACTTCAAGATCCACAACTCGCAGACCTTATTAATAATCTCTGTCATCAACTGCGCCCAGAGTGGGAACCACCCGTGGCTATTGATGGATCTTCCCAATCACTTCTGCAGCAAGTCTGAAGGCCGCTTCCAGCGCAGTCACTTTGCTTGTAGGCAAATACATATCCATGACTCTCACTCTCGGGCACTAACAGGTGCTCTCTTTGGCGTAGCTTACCAATTCTGAAATAAAGACCACCAGCCTATATTTGCAGCTAGACCTTATAAGCTACCTATGGGCTCTCCGACAGGAGCGGCGTGCACAAGATAAGGCATCGCACATGTACATCCAGCCTCCCTTGTGCACTCGTGAAGATAACGACACCGATGCATGGCCGCACGTTCATCCACCCTTCCGTGCTAGTGAAGGTGATGACCTACTGGTACGGTCTCAACGGCTCAGCTTGGGCGACCCTGATACTGATGCGGATCTTCTTGTCTACCAATCTTATGATAGAAGTTATATTAACCAAGTGGAAGCTCTGCTTACCTCTTTGTATGCTTTGTTATTCCAGATCATTGATAGATTCCGCCATCGACAAACATGCATATGCAATACGAATCAAGCCGATGACGACCTGCTACGAAATGTAGCCGAAGTTAAACTCTGCTGGGCTGTTTGTGAGAGCTTACAGGGCCTAACTTATCGTGCCACTGAAACACGCGAGGGATGGATGACATACGAGTTTCGAAAGGATGCTGAAGCCGCGGCCGGGCTTAGATTGGAGAAAGTTTATTCACATGACGACGCCACTAGCTGGGAACCTAACCCTTGGGGTAGGGTTTCTCACCCCAGACGGCTCAATCCATTGGCGCAACATACGTGTGCTTCAAAGGATGAAAACGCCATGATTCCTGAGCAATTGCAACCAACATTGGAAGTACCTGAGCGGTCGAATGATGGAAGCTCAAACCTTGCGCAAATACAGGATCACAAGGCGGTCCGCCTAGCGGCGGCAACCCCACAAAGTACGTCGGCAACGCCCCATTCAGCTGACCCACTCCCTCACCCTACGTGGGCTTCACTTCTATCGGTTCACCAGGCAGCTGCAGTGGCAGGATCTGTCGCATCAGAACAGCCTTCTTGTGCTTCAGCCACTGCGCGCAGCGCCTTGGGTGACAGGGCCATCTCTGGATCCCGTTCGGATGCTGGCTTTGCCACGGCATGTGATTGCAATTTCGACCCACAGGACGTGGAAGCCCTGCACCATATCCGCCTCCGGATCCTCCTGCGCACAGCTGCCATGAAAGGTGGATGGTACACTGGGCATAGCATGAGCCTTCGAGACTTTGTGCGTGAGGAAATGTCCCCACTCTCATTTGGCAAATCTGAGAAGCGTAAGAAATTGTTCATGGACTACCGGAATGCTATTCTCAATCCCCAGAACAATATCAAGGATCGCGGAGACATGGTGGCACACGAGGGGACTGTGATGCAGATTAAACGGGCTGTGGAGTGGAGAACTGTGGATGGCAAGCATGTCTTTTTGAGGGAGCTTTTTCGTGCAGTTACTGGGAAAGAGTTGAAGCAGGTGGTTGAGGACTGTGATCGGGTGCTCGCCGCATAAGATGTATTATTTAATGTGAACAGTGCTTGGTTCTGAAGCTGTGTGTGGGGCACTGGGTCCGTGAATTGATAGGCGCTACGGTTGATCTGCCTGGGATTCCCATTGAAGTTATCTCTACGCAGCTAGTCTGGCTGCACTGCCGGCTACGCAGCGACTACCTACTACGGTTCAGTATAAACTCGACGCACATGAGTTATACGTACACTGTGGTCAAAGAATTCGAGATGCAAGAATGAATAGTATGAGTCCAAGCTTAAGCCTCATACCGTAAGTCTTGGCATACCATCACGCACTCTCTTTAAGGAGTCATTAATTGCATTCAGTCTATCTAGACTACCTATGGCGATGGACTGCCTTGCTCGGGTGCTTCTCCCCTCCCGGGCCAGCCCCTGCCCACCATCTACACTGTTATCTACATATTCTCACCCCAGAAATCTCGCTACCTCCGCGCATCACTCCTCGTCAGTGTAGGCATCCGGTGGGGCTGCCTATCAGGCGGCATGGCCGAACTGAACCGGCCTGTATGTGGGCGGGTCTGAAAGACTGAAACCCGGCATAGGCTTGGAAGGCTCATGCCTGGGCTGCCGGATAGGCCGTCTAGACCACCTGGACTGCCAAAAAGGACATATAGACGGCCGGATAGGCGGCCTACCCGGCAGCGAAGACGGTCCCAGGCCGCCCACACTGCCTATCCGGCGGCCCAGGTGGCCCAGGCAAGGACTCCGTCGGCCTGTTGTTCCAGACCAGGCCCCGGCAGACTTCCATGTGGTCCAGTCCGCCCCAGGCCGTAGGTGCCGCCGGCCTGGCCCGCCCGATCCTGACACTGCCCGGGCCCGGGGCCAGGACCAGGACCTCCCCCCTTGGCGGAGATTGATATGCGTTCCAGTACTAGTTATAGTATCAATATCGTCAAAGACATAATCACTAGAGTCATGCTTCTGCAAACAAGAAACACACAAGAAATTGTGTCTCGGTACTTTTTCTTCGTAGGCTACAGAAAACTACCAATTAAACCGCGGCCAATGCCAAGCTCAGGCTAGAGTGGCGGGTACGTACATAAGTACTATTTGCTCATCAAGGGGGAAAGGCGTATAGACTCATTGCTCATCAAGAGAACATCTAGAATCACCACTATGATATCTGTCACTAGGCCTCAATCTAATCGCAGTATCGCAGTGCGGCTCAAGGGTGCGAGTCACAAGAGAGGCAGGATATTTAAAACATTTAGCCATAGCTGGCAAATAGAATCCTGTTATCCGCTGCAGTATGTTCATTCCCCCAACCTCACATACATCTTAGTGACAAAATAGGTAGGCTCCAGGGGCTTCGCTGATCTGAATTTCTTGTTTTTCCTTGCGTAGAGACAGTGTTATGCTCTATTTCACACAGCTATAAACATAACTTCGAAACCCTTTGCAGCAAGGGCATAGCTACGTACATGAACTCCAGTGAAGACGTACTGCGTTACACTCCCTGCCCATAAAGCTTCAAAAATCCATCCTGCACTCGATTCGCCACCAGAACATCATATAGGGTAAGATCATCCTCTTCCGCTGTCTAGTGGCATCAATACACTTCTGACATAGTAAAGAAATTATGCACGCAGGTGAATATATATTCCCCGCCGCAATCTCCAACGCTTCATAAACGTGCGAAATCCCTGTGAAAGCTTCTCTCTCGCCACCGACCAACCTCTGCATATACGTAGCATATATGTCCCGGTACCGCTCAAGATCTTCAGGCGAGTTCTCCTGCTTATCGTTGGGATTCTTGGGGTCATATCGATACATTAATGGGTCCCAATCGTGGGTGAGCCAATGTTGATATCTCTCATTCCCGAGGCACAGAGGGGGGGTTGAAACCCCATCCCAGTCGATAATGCTTAAAATACGACAATCATCGTCGTTAGAAACCATGATGTTCGGTACGTCGAAATCGGGTGACATAAACAAACCGATTTCCCGCTGTTCCCAGCGGAGCATTGGCGATTGACTCCGGGATCCAGTTGATGAGGTGCCTGAGAACCTGATAATGATGCAGGCAGGAATTGTCATACCTGCGGACATCGAGGAGCCCGAGCAGGTAGGACTTGGTATCCAGGAATGGGCCGATTTGACAGAATTTTGGTGGGACTGGGTCAACCGTGCATTGTTGTAGCTTGTGTTGCGCCTCCATGTCACAGACAGTGAGAGGTACAATGCTTATTGGGTCATCGCGACCGCCCGTGAAATCAAACATCCCACATTTGTCAAGCCCAAATTTTCCCAGCTCGAAAAATAACTCAGCCAATGTTTTAAGCCATTTCACTCTTCGCTGTTCTAACTGACCCCCACTGCACAGTTCGTCCCATCGGCAGTTCCATACCGCTCTCGAGACATTAATGCCATCAATAAACTCCATCACAATATATGGAGCAGCAATCACGCTATCAAGTCTGGAATCGAAGGCGTAAACCTCTGGTACTGGGATTGTGTATGTATTTCCAAATAAATTTCATCGTATTTGCCTCCGATCGGAGCTTTCTTCCGCTCGTGTCCGACCATTCCAGCAAGTAACCAATGCACGGGATCTTGAAAATCCATGCCGAACCGTCTGAGAAGGTGACACGATACAGGATGTTGTAGGAACCAGTCAGGGGTAGTGGGCTGACAGTGCAAATTAGAGGGTTATCGGTACAGGCGTCAGCTCCAAGGAGGGCAGTTTTGAGAGAAATGGCAAGTTCAGCTAGGTTTTCAATTCGTAGGTGTGAAAGGAGGGGGCGAAAGTTGGCAAGTTCATCCTCATCTACCTGCTCGGTATCCACCTCAGTATTTCTCCTCGGAATCCTCTTCGGAATCCTGCTCGGTATCATCCTCGGTGTTGTCCTCCTGGCCGCTCCCCCAGTCATTTCCACAGCAGGAATATTCTTCTTCGAAGAGACTTGGGGCCATGGGTACTTGAATTGAATATGGAATGGGTTTAGGGTGTATATGGGGGCGGAGTACGACGGAGTCTCGCTCCAGACGTCGTCTAGCGGCTTGGCAGACGGTAAAACTGAGAATTTTTAATATGAGAAGTATACGGAGGTTCACAACAAAAGTCTTTTCCGCCTGCCTACGGAGTACTTATAACGAATATGTACTTATATCGGGTATGCTTATAAAGAGAGCATACTGTATAGTAACGCAACGGCTCCCACTGAGACTAAAATACAAGCAAACAGCAGTAAAGTATATAATGATTATTGCTGACCGATATATTAGGGAACGGGGAGTCTAGTTGGCACAAGCCCGGACCGTCTCATAGCCTAAGGTTCCCTTCTGGAGAAAGACGTACTGTATTGACTAGTAACCTGACTATGTTCTAGATTACATCTGATACTCATTGCCTGATCGAAGTCTCTATATAACAAATACTAGCGGAGTATGCTGGAAAGTGTTCTCGTACCCGTGACTCTCTAGCCTGATCTTGGCGTTCAGGCATAGTGTGCTGAGTACGGAGTACACAGTATCTTATCAATACCTCTCTTACGGTAGCTGGCGCTCCTTGAATAATTACGTGACAGATACAACGAGTCTTGGCACGAGAACACAATACCTCTGTTCCCGTGCCCAGACTGTCTGCGCTGCCAGGACAATTAATAATACATTTTTATCGAACACGCATTTCGACGAGACTTAATTATTCACCACTACTATTTCCTCTGCTGGCGGCAGCGCAGGTTTAGAGTCTGGGCACGAGAACACTCTGCTCCCATTGTTCTCGTGCCCAGACCGATTTATTTTTTGTGATCGCCAGGATGGTTCCCAACTACACCATCCACTCCCCAATTATTTCATGTACGATACCCGATAATTCGTTATAAGAATACATACTCCCTCTGGTCCCAACCGTATGCTGTATGATTGTGTAAAGTATAACTACAACGTAATATTTAGTTAACCTGAATTCTTCCCTGCAAGTTCCGCCAAAACCCCACTACGCTGTGCTTTCAGCCCATACACTGGCGGCCCACCTGGTCCTGTACTCAGTATTCTCAATTTGATCTTCCCAAATCCCTTCCTATCTTCATTTGTGAGATATGACATATTCGACAGTCCATTTTCATCCTCCACTAACACCTCTCTCACATCCGTCAACAGTGGCATGAGCCCTGTGCTCAGCCCTGTGCTCAGTACCGAGGCCCTCAAGTTTCCTCCTGCAGCACTCTCAACCCAGAGGATCACTACCCATGAGGCAGGGAGAAGCGTAGTCAGTCCCAGCCACAGCCACACTCGCAGCTTAGCCACTTTAGCCTGCAGAAATGGTGAGGGGATAGAAGCGTGAAGCGGTTGTTGTCCTGGCTCATTCAGCTCCGGAAAGGCGTGCCTCATTGCGATGTAGCCGTGCCGGATTATTTCTTCCGTGAAGGTTGTCACGTTCCCACCGACCATACCCGTACTCCGTACTCGTGACAACTGGCTGTTTAGGTCATTCAGCATGAACACGGTATATTCCGCCCAAGGGTCAGGCCTAGGTCTAGCGTCGTCCTCAAATTCGATAGCTTCGACTGTCCGATTTGTCACGTATCGCCCCTGCCGGGCAGTCCTCACCCCTGCAGTGAGCTTGATGGTTCCAACGGCCCAGCAAGCTAGGCTGGAGTTTCTATACTGCAAAGTAATGTCTGGGTCGACAACTCCCCAATTATACCACCCAAAGTCCTTGCAGTTGAAGTCCCTTTTCCCCGTTCGAGCAAAATACGTGCTATTATCTCCCACCAATACTGCTATCCCCCATTCTTTAACAGTATACAACACACCATCTGGCAAGGCCTGTTCAGGGAGTGGCTGAGGCTCCAGCTGGAACAGAAGGGAAGCACCAACAGCCCACGTTCCCACTGTTGTGTTCCATTCAGCAATCTGGACGATTGGTCAATGGATCGATCCATTGGCCAATGGGGCGCTATTTACAGT
>Ga0307514_10003958_pt1 | contig 13852 bp, 19 predicted proteins | sample 16_EM_MG_FD_203088 | JGI IMG/M metagenome (GOLD analysis project Ga0307514, IMG submission 203088) | Populus trichocarpa ectomycorrhiza microbial communities from riparian zone in the Pacific Northwest, United States - 16_EM | ecosystem: Host-associated > Plants > Roots > Unclassified | place... | reverse complement strand
TGGACCTCGGTTGGTGAAATGCATTATGATGGTGTGGGAATGCCGGAGGACGGGTATGTGACCGTGCTAGGGCAACAGGACACTCCCGGCTTCGGCTTCATGTTGGAACGTGAAATGGTGGACTTGGAGATCTCCTTCGTAGGGAGCCTTCCACTTGTATCTCCCCCCTCCTCCCCCCCCCAAATGCGCTCTGATTAGGGGGAATGGCGAGCCATTCGGAAGTCCGGGTGGATCCAAAGGATGGCAAGTTGATGTGCCCGCCCCATAAGGGATTCACTAAGTATATTATGATCCTCTGCCTGTCCTCCGCTTTGATTTCAGCGGCCTCCTGCCAGCTCTCGGTACATGTAGTGGAAGAACTCTTCAACGTTGCCCCACTAGCCCTCCTCTCCCACACCCTTCCTCCTGTGCGGTGTGCCGAGATCCTCCCACTCCTTAGCTCCCGTCGCGGGTCAGGTGGGAATGTATTTAGCTGGGATGTACCGCACTTCTGGATCTCAAGGAAGTGACCTCCTAAAACCCCAAATTGATCCCTATAAAGCTGAAATTCAGGCCGAAGAAACCTAATACATATGAAAAGCTATTCCGCATGCTAATTCCATGTATTACGGAATTTGGGGAAGGTATTGAGATATATACCTATTGGGGGGGTCCAGCAATACCAAAGGCAAGCCAATATTACTCCCTAGGCCTTTAGCGCTGGTTTTGAGAAAGGCTGCAGTTACTACTGGCGTGGTACTAAAGAGCTGGTGGTGTGAGGAGGGGCATAGTGTATGGAGAATAATAGTATCTGACCAGATACTTCATTCCAATCTAGGACATACAAAACATCAGAGAGTATAATGGAAATCACACGACCGGAAGCCTCAATATCCAACAAAACATTCCCTTGATGCGTCGCATGCATCGCCATTCCACCACCAACCGTAAGACCTACATGGCAACGGACTGGAGATTGAAGGTGAGAGAATCCAGCAGTGATATGGTAGGAGGCACCTGTATCGAAAATCCATATCTCGTATGTAGTACAGTTAGCGGTTTTAACAGAGGAGACAAGAGGGACTCGAAGATGGGAGGAGGCGACAATCATGGCTACGCCATTATCTGAGAAGAGTCCTTGTGTGGTGTTTGCCCTATAGGGCACGATTTCCTTGCCAGTGGTAGGTGGTTGCTGGCCGGATTTGGACGCATTATAATTCTTGAGCTTCTTACAGATCTTGAATGTGTGACTGTCGAAAGTATGACCCCGGCTCTTGCACCAGGAACATTGGTTTCCTTTCGCAGATTCGGTCTTTCCTACCCTAGTTGGATTGTGTTGGGTTGGCTTGGAATCAATGATGGAGGGGGAGGCAAGTTCAAGAAGGGAGTTGAAGCACCAGGCCCCCCATTCGTGCATAGAGGAGAAACTGGCAGAGCAGATGGCGGAAAGACCGGGGCGGCTGATGTGGGTACGCGGACATCAAGGCGAGGCAGGCAATGAGGAGGCGGATCGGGGGGCGAAACAGGAAGTATGTGGATGGGGGAACGGATGCATATACTCTAGATAGGGTGAATGCGATTAATGATTCCTTAAAAAAAAAACGGATGCATATGCCTGACTTAGTAACGCCCGCAGGCATCCGACAAGCTTATCCATTACATTCGAAGGCCCCGGCTCACTTGAAGTGGTCAAGAGAGGCGATAAAGGGACTCACGTACCTGGTGACCTCAACGCCAGTGGCTAAAAGAAATAGGCAAGGCAAAAGACCCCAGCTGCGTATGTGATGGCTGGACCCTGCAAAATGCGGCACATCTGCAAAGGTGCTCGTGGATAGGTGATGGGATGGGAAGGCCGATGGATCAGGCAGGCAAAGACGAGGTATGGTGCACGGAGGTAGCGAGATTTCTGAAATAATTTTGTAAATAGACAGGACTGGCGAGAGAGGCACCTGGGCAACCCAGGGAGCTGCAGCCCATCACCATAGCCTAGATAGGCTGAATGCTATTAATAACTCCTTAAAAAGAAAAGTTCAAGAAGGCGAGTTTGGGCATCGAGATACTTCAAGCTTGACTTTGATTGAAGGTTACCCACAATGGATTCGGGTAGGGTCATGAGAACATGGTGAGACTCGTCTTGAAGATAGCGAGCTAGGTGTTGGTATGCGTCATCCAATAAGAAACACGAGGAGTTTTTTTTATTTATTTATTTTTTGAAAATCATGACTCGTATTTAGTCTATCTAGACTATGACGGGAGACTGCACCTACACGTAGGTTGTCCATCCCCAGGGCCGGTCTCTGGCCCCTCACTAATACTACGAACTAAATACTGGCCTGCGTGGTCTGGGCATTCGACACCTATTGGAAGGCTTTCCAGACGACGATCGTGACGGACCACGCCTCCATTCGCGAAATAATCCGCAACTCGGCGACAATCAATATAGCTCGCGAATTGACAAGTTCAGAATGCTGCTCGCACCCTTCATAGAGGGTTCTACAGACCCGGAAGGGAAATGGTCAGCGTTGACCCACTTTCGAGGGCGCAGTATGCCGCTCACACCTTGGAGATACCAGTCGCCGCGGGCCCCCCCTTTGTGTATCCAGTAACAGTGTATGCTCATTGAAGGTGAGCTTTGAGTCCACTGTGACGCCAGATCTTGCAGGCCCGTATTTTCTAGCAGCCTTTGGTCCGAAGTCGAAACATGGGAGAGGCAGAACGGAAGAAGAAGCATGGAAAGATTGTGAGTGGTGCAGAGCGGTGGCGACCTTCCTGAACAACCACCGTAGAACTGTATATCCCGAGGGGCGGGCCAGTGGCCGTTGCGAGGAGGCACGCAAGAGAGAAATCATTGGTAGCGTAGGCCGAATAATGCACTGGCCTGATCCGACAACACCAGCAGGCCTATGTAGAATAATAAGTAGTGAGAACCTGGGATGCCCAGTGTAGAGTTCTATGTGGGATACCACAGACCGCAGCTAGTACTCAACACTCCGATGCGTACTCCGCACACTGCACACCTGCAGGGGCTGGGGGAGAATAGTCTAAACACAAGTAATAACCCCCTTACCCAGGGAGCAGAGACCAGCTCCAGGTGGGGCAACCTACATGTGCCATAAAAAAACCCCACCTGGAGAACAAACAAAAAAGTCTCCAGCTCAGGGTAACCAACCAGGTTCATACAGATGTACTACAAACGAAGGTGTGGACATATTACCATATATGTCTGCAATCGGTCAAGGGCTCAAAGATATAAACACGCGCAGCATCTCGTGGAATACAGTGATGACGGGTTATAAGAAACGTAGCTCCGGTCCTGTCGAAATTTGTATGGGAAACTCGTTACAGGCGGGTTTGTTAAGTCTTCGCTTAGTAATACATAGAGTTTCTTATAACGAAGTTGTGGTCGCAGTCAAGTGAAGGTATCTAGTCCGGCAATTAATGATATTGAGGAAGTTGAAGAGGAGATTCATGACTGTATCCGTATTGCCCATCCTGGTTTTCCTCGAGCTAGCCTTCCTGAGTTTATTGATTCGGTGGATGAAGTGGTGGAGAGCAGGAGGAGTAATGTATTTTAGATACTTATGAGCCTGCCCCTATCTATAAGTCTGATCCTGATGGAGACGACATCCAGGATATGGCTGTTGTTTCTTATCAGGCTGCACTGGAAGTCCTTTTACTCCTTCGTCTCTTTCGTCTTCTAAATCCTCGTCAATTTATAGCGAGGTGAGCAGATGGAGGGTCTTTTGCATTGAGGAAAGCAGGATATTGGGGGTCTACAAGGTATGGCTCGCCGGACACAGCATCAGACAGTCATTACAGAGTTCCACTGCCCCCCACCCTGGGACATTTCTTAACTTTTGTGTAAATATCTCGTTATAAGAAACCTCACATTATAAGAAACTCCATGGTGGCCCCGAGCAGTTTCTTGTAACGCGACATCACTGTATTCCCAGTCACCACTCGTGAGGTGAAATGGGATTCATTCAATGCTTGAGCAGGAATCGGAATGTCAACCTTGTATGTTAATTTCTTGACCTTTTTCCTCCTTGAATGCCATCATGAGCTATCTGCTAGTTTGTATACCTATCCCATATCCCCCACGGCCCAACAGTTCCCCCTAGTTTCCTCTCCACCAGTCTACTCATCCTTCCCAGCGCATCCCACAATTACTCATCATCCCCAAAGAAAACCTTATGCGGCAACCACTCATCCCCACAATTCTTAAACCTCTCTTTCACCTCCGCCCCCAATCTCTTCACATCCTCCTCGCTCAGCCTCCACCCCTTCAGCCCCTCGAAATTCGCCTTAATTCTTTCCTTGCTAACACTCTTTGGCAGGACTGGCCACCCACTCTGCACCCCCCACGCCAGCAAAACCTGCGGCACACTCTTCCCATACTTCTGACTCATCTCCACCACAACCTTACTCTGCTGTGCCGGCGACTCGGGCGACCCTCCGAGCGGAGAATACCCAGTGCATTGAATCCCCTTCTTTTTACAATACTCCACCAGCTTTGGGCTCGGGCACGTGGGGTGTAACTCAATCTGATTCACCGCCGGGATGATCTTCGTGCCCGGTGCGTTGAGTAACCTTTCTAGATGCGTGATCCCGAAATTTGATACCCCGATAGCCCTCACCCTCCCCGACTCTGGGAGTTTTTGCATCTCAGTCCAGGTATCCACGTAATCCCAATCGCTATAGACCTCACCCGGCTTCTCCGGGTTCTCAGAGCTGGGCCAGTGGATAAGGTACAGATCTACATAGTCAAGACCCAGGTCACGGAGAGAGGTAGTGATCCCTTCTTCAACCCGCTTGTGCCAGGCATTGTCGAGTTTGGTTGTGACGAAAATCTCAGAACGGGGGACTCCCGAGTTGCGGATGCCGATGCCAACTGCTTTTTCATTACCGTAGGCGAGGGCACTGTGTGGGAGTTAGAATACGCATCACTAGGAGCTAGTGGGGAGAGGGGAAGTACCCGTCAATGTGACGATATCCAACTCGGAGGGCGTATTCGACGGCGTTAGCGACGTCACCAGAACCGGACTTCCAGGTTCCGAGGCCGATGGCGGGGATGGTGGCACCGGTATTAAGGGTGAAGGATTTTCTGCAACAAAGGTCATGGTATTAGTTCGTGGTAAGTTCTCCACAGGTAGGTCCTTGGTCACTGCTCAGGGGGAACCTCACGCAGTCAAATCCGTCATCTTTCTCACAGTACTGCTAAATGCTCTCGGGTATAAAACTGGTACCGGAATTGCCAGGTTCACGCTCACACTCGCTTTCCGTAGAGCTCGTTTATACAAAGAGAAAATGACAGATTGTCGATGTGATATAGTTAAAAGCATACTTGGGTGGGTGGAACGTCACAACTAATCACAGCTACTTAAGTAATACCGCAAAGAGCAGGGCATACAATTATACTTTCCCTGTACCAGCTGACCCTGCCAGCAGCTTGCGCCAATATATTAATAGCCACTGCTGGCTGCAACATTCATCTGCATAGGAAAAAAAAAAAGCTCAACACCCAAGCTACTATCTCCAATCTGCTTCATAACCAAATGTATATATAAAAATCTCGCAATGCCAAAGTATACTCCCCCTACTATTCCTTACTCCATCCTCTCCTCTCAAAATCAGTCCCACCAATCCCCAGCTAACCTCATCCCCACTCATGCAACACCCTACAGCTTCGCCTTTGGTCAGGTTCTGGCAGTGGATTAGCACTGTGCACGCTAGCTAGGGCAAAAGGTGAGGCTCCAAGCTCAACCTCCAATTGTCCCTGATCGGATATGTAATGAGATATAGAGTATTGCAAGGTCATGACGTAGGATACATAGCATGACATTGCCACTCAGCCGTAAACCCATACACAAGTAGGCAATTGATCAAGTGCAAACCATTTTAGTCACAGATGCGCAATACATTCAATCTCCACATCCGACCTGAGCGGGAGCTGATAAACTGCTACACACGTCCTCGCCTACCCCGCCACATTAGCCCCCATCCCAATCCCATTCCCCACCTCACACACAGCAAACAAACTCACCGGCATCACCATCCCCTTGAACACCCTCTCATACGCCTTATTAACCGCCGCATACTCCTCCATATTCGTAATATAAATCGTCGTCTCGACAATGTTATCCAACCCACTCCCTGCCGCCTCTAGCACATTCTTAAGGTTCTCCAGCGCTTGTGTAGTGCGCTCGGAGATACTGGGGCTGACGAGTCGGCCGGTTTTGGGATCAATCCCAAGGGACCCAGAGCAGTAGACGGTGTTGCCACTGATTATGGCTTGGGAGAGGATCCCCGGCATGGGAGGGGGGGCAAGGGGGGTTTGTACGGCGGTTTTGAGGATGTGCGATTTGGGGTTGGACATGATGAATTGAGGGGTTGAAGCCGGATTATTTGGTCTGCTTATAAGGAGGTGACGTAACTGATTCCAGCCTAAAACCAGCAGGTGTAGCCGGTATGTAAATCAGTACAGATACATAGGAACACTCACACAACTGAGTACCTAGTTTCAGTGCAGAGTGACGGGAAATCGTAGACCTTGAGGGAGTTGCACCCGCTGATCGCAATTGTGAGGTTGGTGTTGACCGCGGTGACTGTGCTAATATCACTTGTTTTGACTTACATACAGTACCTAGGTACCGGTACTTACTGACCATTTGACGGTGCTAATCGTACCTTGCAGGAAGCTTACAAAGATACAAGGCCAGGGTGGGGTATATTATTAAAAATGTTGTATCATATCCGGCCTGAGCTGGAGAGTATGCGATGCGGCGTGAGCTATTTAAAGCTCGGCCAACAGCTTCACCTATATCAAGCGACAGTTCGACATTCTCCCCTCAAGTCCAGGCATAGTGCTGGTAGTTGAGACCGTCACTTTGCTGACCCTGGCATGCCTGGACGTCAAATGAGTCTCTATATAATTCAAACAGAAAGTCTCCAAGGTACTTGGTTTCGCTAAACACTTACCGTACCTACCCAAGGACCGCGACACCGTAACAAAGCTTGAGCCTTCCCTCAATGCATGTAACGTCCCGCAAATTTGTAAGCCCTAGGCCCAACTGATCATGAAACGCCCTATGCTGCAAGGGATTGGCACCTTGGGCCCCACGGCGATGCATGTGCACTTGATGTGAACTGCAAAACATTTACCTGAAGGAAATTTAACGGCTAAATGTCGTACTACAAAACGTCTACCTATAGGTGTGGCTGGTATACATATGTCTTAAGACTGGTGAAGGTTCATACTTCACAATTATGGGTGTACGCTTTATTTATCTTTTCCCCTGCTACATGTCACCTTGATGTCTATGCTTTGATGGCAATGGCTTATAACCGGTAGCAGAAAGTGTTCATTCAAACCAGCATAGACGGCTCCCGCTCTCCCTCCATGCGATAGATATAGAGCATCTTAAACGCCCAACAACTCGAAAGGATGACTCCCAACCCCGAAGGGTGGGAGCAACCACAAGCTGCTTCTGCAGCCAATTCCGGTTCAACGCCCAGAATGCCACCCCTTGTGGGGTCTATCCCGAGAAAGGCACCTCCCAACAGTGCACCAATATACTCACCGGCGAGTCCAGCTACCAGCAGTCCAGCTTTCCACCCGACTATACAGTATCAGCAGTATGTTTCACCCCGCGAGGAAAGTCTGGGATTGGGGCTTCCACCAGTATTCCACCAGGGGAGCGAACAATCAAGCGTTTCGTCTGTGTCTACGCTGACAGTGGATGATCAGGGGCGAATATATACCGCAAGAGAGATTGAAGGTGATGCAATTTCAGGCCAAGATAATACCAGAGTGGGGCAACATGATGGCGGAGTTGAGGCTCCACCACAGCTTGTGCATGAAGAGTGGGATCAGCATGCAATGAAAACCTTTGGGAGTCCTGAGGTGAGGGAACTGAATACACCATATACTCTCTACCCGGCATACTCGCCGCCGCTGGTAACAGGTCATGAACAGCTGATGCAGAAATTGGATGCTGCACCAGATGATGCGAATTCCATGCCTGGCGGTTCATACTGGAAACCCGTGACAGCAAAACCAGTGTTCCTCGGGTTTTTCATTTCGTATACTATTGCAATGGTCGTGGTGATTGATATCCTCTTAAGGGTATCAGAGAAGAATGCAGGACTAGCGGATGCTGCTGCCCTACGAAAGGATGATTCTTGGGGGTTCACATTCTTGCATGCATATCTACCACTCATTGCTGCTATTATTTATTCACAAACCTGGGTATATTGCGTCTGCTCCTGCATGAAACAGGGGAAACTAACGTTCTTGGTTGTACCAGTGGGCAATCAACATTGATGTTCAACGCACAGAGCCTTATGCACGCCTTTCCCGCCCCACTGGTGCAAAAGGATCAGCTTCGCTTTTCCTAGAATTCACTCTACTCACTGCACCGACCAAGGCCCTTATTCAACGAGAATGGATAGTCTTCTGCTCCGTGGTTGGCTACATCATCGCCCTACTCGCGATTCCACCTCTCCAAGGCACCTTGTTCTCGATTTACTTCACTACCTATACCGAGGATCTTGCTTTTTCCACCTCACAATATTTCGATGAACAGAATACCCTAGCGCTCAACTGGCCAGATTATGAGGGGATTTTCAGAGTGCAGACGATGTTGAGTTTTGGTAGGGGTGTGAGAACTAGCGCATGGATTACGCAGGACGGGTTTGTTGCGCTACCAGGTAGTGTCCCAGGACATATGGTAGAAGGGCGAAGGAACGAGACTTGGGAATTCGAGACCCAAGTTTTCAAGATGGATTTGGAATGTGTGGAGTATCAGCCAAACAGGGTTTATGGCTCGCGCTGCGATGTCACGGTCAAGAACAACACCTGCGAATGGCCCGAAACAGTGTTCGTGGCAGAATACGCCGCAGTAGTGGATGAGAGGGATTACAAATTCTATGTTTCATATGCGAACCTCCGCGAGAAGCCTGTTCTGGATGCCAGTGAGGATACTATTGACTGGTATTGGGGCGATTATGGAGTGATTTACCAGAATGATACCTCCATATTGAAGGATTACGGCTCCGCAATTGTCAGCCAGCACCGAAATCTAACTGCCCCGTTCCAGGGTATCCCAAGGAGAATGATCTTGACATGGAATAAAGTAAAGCTCGGTAATGATGATAAGGGCGTACTAGGAGCGGTGGAACAGCCAGTATACGAACTCCATATCTGCAAGCCGAAGTATAGCGCCGCAATTATACCCGTTGCATTTATAACCGATGCAGCAAATTCGTACACGATTTCCGCGACACTCGATAATAGATTGCACATCAACGAGACGCTGTTCTATGAGCGCGCTGTGGACTTCTCTGCGAAATTTGATAAGGACGAGTTTGAATGGAATGTATTTGGAGGATTACCATACACTGAATGGAAATACTCTGTTGCAAACAGAGGCACTAGCAGTGTAATAACGGGTGAGATGAAGCCGCTGGACTTGCCTTATACTGCAGCATGGGGGGGACTGAATTTGATGGTGAATAGCAGAAATCACCAGATGTTATTGAAACCGGGGGGGCTCATCAAGGAGGCGAAGAGGTTTGCGGGATACGTGTTTGCGAATTTCGTTGACGTGGTAAAACATAGCAAGGAGGACTTTGGTGAGAGCAATGATTCAGTCGTGAAAGTTCAGGGTAAAAGGACATGGATTAGAAGGAGGTTATTTGTGTTGAAAGGGTATCCATGCACACTCACACCTCATGAGCTATGCTAATAATACGGAAACTTTAGGTTTGCAAGAGCTGTCCAAGGCTGTTTCATCGCTTGTACTGTTCTCGCCTGTGGGATTTTATCTCTATCCCTACGCCGGAAAATACACCTCCACCAAGACCCAGACTCTATCGCAGCGAAACTCGCAATAATAAAGCAGAATACTCTGCCAGCGTTTCGCTACCATGGGCGCTCCTCGTCAAAGGTACTCAGGGAAAACATTGGGGATACCAAATTCCGACTCGGCAAGAACGGGCAATTGCAACAAATCGAAGATCCGGCTTCAGCGCCAGATGAATGGCTTACGCCTTCTCAAGCAGATATACAGGAAAATTTTCACGCTTCTTCCAGAAATTCATGGCTCCCATTCATGTTGCGTCTTCGCTATGCATTTAGCTTCATCCTCTATGTTCTTGGGATTTGTGCGGGCGTAATCACGTTATGGAAGATATCCCAACGCTCAGGTGCTATTGGGCCTGTCGGGAGTGGGTTTATAGGGGGAGCTCACTGGATAAGTGTTGACTTCTTGTGGACTACTTTTCCGATTTTCATTATACAAGTGGTGAAACTACAGTGGGGCTTTTTGGATGAGGCCCTAAGGGCCTTCGAGCCTTTTGCCAGGTTGTTGGCGCGGATGGCACCTGCAAAGGGGAGTGTGGAGGCGAACTATTCCAGTAAGGTGGTAGGCTGGGTGACAGTTAAGGCTGTGAGGTGCGGGGCTTTTTTACTTGCCGTAAGTAATCCCCAAATTTTAGGTGTATATGGGACTAACGTGCGTGGGGTAGTTTATTACTCTAATCTCCCTCCTGACTGAATTCCTCACTGTGGCCACTGGTGCCCTCTTTGAGCGAGAACTTCGCCCTGTGCTCACCACTCTCCCTCTCACTCGCCCATGGAAAATCAACACTACCCCCATTCCGGGCTCAGAGCTTTACTTTGACACGCTATCCAGGCAGACAGACAATAACTTCATGCTGAACTCCATCTTTTCCGCCGCTTACAATGTCTCAGGGCAAACTCCCTGGACAACTAGTGAATGGTCGTTTGCCCCTATAAACGTTAATACACAAAGCGGAGGGAACCTTACAGTGACTACGGCTGGTGTTCGAGCACAGCTCGACTGTGAGAACTTGCCTATCCCCTCAGGCCTCGTGAAGGAGCTCAATTTCACTGTCAATACCAATATCGGGTATTTTGATGGTCACGTGGACAAAATCCCTAAATATAACTGGACCCGCTCTTCCCTTGAGAAGGTGTTTGGTCAAGACACCGCATGGGTTATTACTAGTGGTGGCCGCGGAATATTTGAGAATAACAACAGAATCCTTTACCATAAAGGGAACGACACATATTCTGTGCTTCCACACCCGAATCCCTGGATGGCTATGAACCACAGTCAACCATTTACCCTCAACTATGAACAGCAGTGGGAGACAAACTATAAGGTCGATAATTACCAATGGGGCTACTGGGAATTCTTTTTCAGGAATGGGTCTTCTGAGCCGAGCCCTCCGCGGACGATGACAATTATGGACCTTTATGCGGAGTTGCCTGGCACATTTTTAGTGTTTTGGGCTCAGGGAGAGGTAATGGGGTATCGACTTGACGGCGTGACGAGAATGAGTGCAAACCTCGTCATGGGTTACAGCCACCTTTACCGACATAAACCAAACGTCACCTTGCTCGCATGTCATCCAAGATATGAGTCTGCTACTGCAGAAGTTACACTCGACATTTCTTCCCAGCGAATTTTGGATCATAAGCTGCTCACCACGCCTTCGCCTGTTGAAAACGCAACCGCATTCATCTACCCACCACCGGGGACGAACATCACAGATCCAGACCCCACTGGATGTGCCGGTGCCTGCAAACTGCGCAACCACAGATTTGGCTTTGGGGCATATTTCCTTCCACCGTTGTTCAACCGCAACGACATCACAGGTATTCAGCAGGGCACCATGCAGCAAATGTTCAATACCTACGAGCAAAGACAGAGCTTCAACGTCAGTGCCTCACCAGCAGCATACCTTGCCGCACTACCCTACGTGCGGAAAGGGGAGGGGAAGAAGCTATCTGACCCCGCTGAGCTGGGGAATGCGACTTCGAGGGCTTTCTCGACAGTATTTTTAGAGTTTGCGGCGGCAAAGTCGCAGGTGAATATGACTACGCCGGGGAAACTGACTGTGGCCGCGAACTGGAATCTGCGGAATTTTGTGTTTGTCCAGGATAACAGTACGGCTTTGCCTTCTACCCTAAATGGTGGAGTGTTGAAGGGAATAGGAATGCATGCTGTCCTCTCTGAGCGAGTGGTGCTTGTCCCCGCGGCGGCGGTGTTGGTGTTGCTGATTATGGTGGCAATGGTTTTGGGGGTGATTGCGGCAGTGTGGGCCAGGAGAGCGCTGGCGGGGAGGTTGCCTAGAGCGCCGTTTACGGTCGGGAGTGTCCTTGGGTGGGTGTATGCTAGTAGGGCTACGAGTGTGGTTGGGGAGGGAGGAGGTGGGAGGGAGAAGATTTCGTGGGAGGGGAGGTCGTTTGGGATGGGGGTGTATATGGGGATTGATGGGGAGGTGCATTGGGGTGTGGATGAGGAACCGTTGGTGGAGGGGGATGAGCTGCTGGATCAGGGTAGTGGTAGTGTTTGTTCAAGGCCGGGATCCGGGTGAGAAGGGTGGGGTAGGATGCGGGGCATCAGTTTTGTCTAATATTATAGATATATTAATACAGAAAATAGACGGTATTTAGCCGTAACGGTAACTCATGGACGTATCAGTGGAAACCTGCACGGTGCTAAATGGCTGTCATCAACACCCATTTGCCCGACAGTTCAAACGTTATGAGAGAAACCTATGAATACCAGTACTGTAGGTACTGTACGTACAGCATATAAGGGTATACAGTAGTGCTCTGCCTCTGGAGACGTTGTTTAGCATATTCGGCTTTTTGTCGAATCCGGACCGGATAGCCCCGCCAATTCGGCATGCCGAATACCAACCGACTGTATCCATGCCACAGAGCCAATAATACTGGTAATAATAATAAAGAGCCCCACTTCTCATAGCCCTTCGGGGGAAAGGCGTATAGACTCAAAAAAAAAAAAAAAGAACCCCACCCGCGACCAGCGTAATGGCCGATACTTTGGCAGTGCCAGTACCCCCCCACCCATACCAGCCTACGACCCTTTCGCTTCCGGGTTATGACCCGTCCAAACAACTCGACCCACTGCACGCATTGCTATACATCTTCGTGCCTGCCACACTCCTACTCTTGCTCACATACCACTACACAGGGACGCTACGGCTGCCTCCCACCTCCACCTCCACCCGCACCTCCACCTCCACCTCCACCTCCTGGCCCCAACACCTCACGCGCAGCGAGCGGGTCCTAACCTCCTGGTACACATTGACCTTCGTTGTGCACGCCGTCTTTGAAGGAACCTTCCTTCTGCACGCACCGCACCACACGCTGCACTCATCCGGAGGGCTCCTTGCAGGCCTGTGGCGCGAGTATGCGCGCTGCGACTCGCGGTACCTCCTCCCCGCGCGCGACCCCCGCTTCACATTCATCCATGCGATCGAGCTCGTGACGGTGTGCGGCACGGCGCCGCTGTGCGCCGTGTGCGCGTGGGGGCTGGCGCGCCGCCGCGACTGGAGAGCCGTCCCCATGCTCGTCGTTAGTACCGCGCATGTCTGGGGCGTGGCGATGTACTTTTTGACGGCGGCGCTCGACGCGGAAGTATGGGGGAGGCGAGAGGTAGTTTATACGTGGGGGTATTTTTGGGGAATGAACGCCCCGTGGTTGGGCGTCAGTTTGGCGGTGGTGTGGTGGGTGCTGCGGCGGGAGCTGGTGAGGTTGCGGGGGGGTGGGGAGGCGGGGGCGGTGGGGGGGAAGTGCGGGGTGAGGGAGGTGGAAGTGGAGGTGCAAGCGGGGGAGAGTGAGAGGCACAAGAGGGATTGAGGGAGCGGACAGCATTGGGTGTTTTGTTTGCTATTTGGTATATCCAGTATCTAGTGCTTCCTTCACACGCTGTGTCTACACCACACTACACCACACTACAACAAAAGCAGTAGATGGAGTGGGGGAAGACTTTTTTATTCAGCGGAGGAGGCCCCATCAAACTCCAATAATGGGTAG
>Ga0307514_10003957_pt1 | contig 13853 bp, 21 predicted proteins | sample 16_EM_MG_FD_203088 | JGI IMG/M metagenome (GOLD analysis project Ga0307514, IMG submission 203088) | Populus trichocarpa ectomycorrhiza microbial communities from riparian zone in the Pacific Northwest, United States - 16_EM | ecosystem: Host-associated > Plants > Roots > Unclassified | place... | reverse complement strand
CCCTGACATAAACGATCAGTGGAAGGCTCTTATGATCTACCTAAGAGCCAACCCACTTACCCCAGGACCCACTCCAATCATCCCAACCAGTACCACGATCAGTTTCTTTGGCCCTATTCATGCCGCCCATATGGCAGGTATGATGACAGCCTGCGGAATCCCCACAGCACTCCAGATCCCACAAACTACTACTACTACTACCGCCGAAGCCTGCTGGACCTATTACAACCAAGGAGTACAGTATGGTATTACATTGCCCTCCTTGCTCCCTGGAAACACGACACAACCGCAACAGACTCCTGCACCACGCCTTCACGAACCTGAGAACTTCGACGGAACTCGTACTAAGTTTACGAAGTTTATGACGAAACTCGCCCTCGTATTCTCTTCTGACCCTGCTCAATACTCTACTGACCTTGCCAAGATCTCCTATGCCGCCTCCTATCTCTCTGGTTCAGCAGCAGACTGGTTCGAACCTCACTTAAATAAGGCCACAGGTCAGATTAGCTTCACTACCTATGAAGCTTTCGTTCGAGCCCTCAAAAACGCATACGATGATCCTGACGCCCGTGCTACTGCCAAACGCAAACTACATAACTTGCGGCAGGGAGATAGAGACTGCTCGACCTATCATGCTGAGTTCTGTACTTATGCTACTACATTGAATTATGACGATAGGACCAAAATCTCCTTCTTTTCTGGTGATGCTAATTAGGGTATGGACCTACGGTCTGAACTTGAAGATTGGGCAATTAGTGCGCAGTTCGATTTCAAGGTGCACAAGAAGGACAAATCACGAGCGGTTTATGTTTGCAAACATGAATCCAGTAGATGTCTCTGGCGGCTGATGGCTTCCAGTAATAAGAATGCTGAAATTGAAGTGAAAGCTTTACATTCACAGCATACTTGTGCTGGGTTAGGTCGAGGAAACTAGCCGCGCCCAATCTCAAGTCAACAAACATGGTTACGAAGAGTTGTACCTCAACATCTCTTCGTTACTAAAGCAACAAAGGTCCAAGAAATTATTGACTGTATTCAAATGCAATATAGTCAAAATATTTCTCATGAAGCTGCTGTCACGGCCCTAACCCGGACACGAGGGCCAGGCCGGATGCAAAGGGACTGGATATGCACGAGGGGCAGCTAAGGGCTAAGGGTTCAATCCTCACGCAACGTCTTGTATCTTAATTGAATACGAGCTTTGTCTACTAGCCTTGCGCTCCCTGGAAGACCCTAGCCCCCGTGCCCATCACATTACGTTGCGTCTACAACCACCACCGAGCGCAACCCTTAGAACAACACCATGACCGCCCCACGAATAGTCAACTTGAGCCCCGAAGCTCTCAATACCTGCAATCGCTGGCAAACGATCACAGACCCGACCCAACTCACCAACGAAGTATTCATCAGTACCCAAGCCATGCTGAGGGACCTCAGCACCCAGGAAGACCAGACCAACACCATCAACGACACCCTCGACGAAAATATCCAGGCCACTGGGCTCATCCGAGAACTACGGACACGAATAGCTACCCAAGAAGCTACCATCACCGCCCAGAGGGAAACAATTGCTGCCCTAACTACGGCAGTCAACACAGTCCAAAGACCACAGGGGGAAGAAATTCCCAGACCCAAGGAGTTCGACGGAACTCGATCTAAGCTACAGTCATCCATAATGCAGTTACGTCTACATACTGCCTCCTGTACTGATGAACAAACCAAGTTACGCCTGGCAATCAACTGCCTAGAAGGTGATGCTCTCGATCAAGTCAGAATGTACGTCCAGGGAACCCAGGTAAATCTAGCCAACCTGGAGGCTCTTATCACAATCTTGAACAATGCCTTCGGCAACCCTAACAGGGTGGCCGAAGCAGAACATAAACTAAATACAATCATGCAGGGATCTCGGGACTTTTGCAGCTATCATGCTGAGTTCCAGAGATATGCTAGCGAAGTTTCTTGGGAAGAGCCGCCAAGTGGTCATCATTACGAAGAGGTCTATCATACGAGCTTAGGGAGGCTCTAATCTTGGTCCGTCCCCAGCCTGCTACCATGGCAGAATTTATTGAAGTCTGCAATGATGTAGATACGCAAACCCGCCAGTTAAAATGTGAGGGGCACAGGCAACTGTGAGAAATACTCTAATCAAAGGTCACGAGGGTAAGCTTCCATAATGGGCCAACGGGGCAAGACTGGGATAAGAACTGGGATGCCTAATAGGGCCAACGGGGGAAAATGAGAAAGGCATAAAAGAGCTGGAAAAAGGCTGTGAATATGGGAGGACATCGGATTCCTAGTCTTTGAATAGTCTACAGTTATCTGCGATCATATTTCTATGGGTTATGAGCCTGGTGCTCAGGCAAAGCTTCAAAAACACAACCTAAGTTGAGATATCCGTGGTTTAACCCGGTAACACTTAGTGAGAGTTACAGAAGTTGCAAAGCAACGGGAGAAGAAGAATTCAATGAACCAAGCGACAAAAAGAACCCCATATACCTCTGTACATCAGACCTTACGCCCAAGCCAAGGTACCTGCCAAAACCTCCAAAAGAACTGCAGCGACCGTACCAGAAGGGACGAATCGTACGAACAAGACATCACCTTGGTCAACCAGTTCAATCAGAAAACACACGACCACTCACCCCACCATTGAACTACCGACCAAGACCCAGGACTGCCAAACCAGCTACCAAGACAACCCCCCAAGCAGCGATTCTCGACCAGGGTGCTAAGGTCAAGCAGAAGTACCAGGAACTAAACCCTGAATACCATAAAAACAACCTCCTTGAACAACAAGCGGAGCTAGCAAGGTACAGCGTACCAGAAGCCAGGGAGTGATCCAGAGGATCAACAATTTGCAGTATGTCAGCCCACGGTCGTGGATAGAGGAAGGGTTGGTCGCGAAGATGAATGAACGCCCCAGGACATTAATGTGGGTCAAGGGACATAGCGGGGTAGAGGGGAACGAGGCAGCGGATAGACGAGCAAAACGAGAAGCGGAACTAGGACGACGATTGGGACGGACGGAGATTGCAACGCCAGCGGGTATCAAACAAAGATTCCCAATATACCCGAAGGCACCGGCACATATGAAGTGGTCTCAGTTGGCAGTGAAGGGACTGGTGTACATGGTCACCGATAAGGGACCTCAGCGGCAGTGGATGTGGGAGATTGGAAAGAGTGAAGAGCGGTGGTGTGTATGTGAGCGGTGGGTGGCGCAGAACGCGGCACACCTGATGGGGTGCACGTGGGTGGGAGATGGAAAGGGGAGGACATGGGAGATGCTGTGGGAGGATGAGGAGTGGTGTGAGGCGGTAGCGGAGTTTGTCAAATAATTTTGTAGATAGCGGGGAGGGCAGGGACTGGCCCGTGTGGGAGAGAGAGGCCACCCGGGACACCGGGAGCTGCAGTCCATCGCCATATTCTAGATAGGATGAATGCGATCAATGATTCTTTAAAAAAAAAAAAAAAACTCACTAGCACCAAAGCCATGCTGACAGACTTCAGCACCCAAGAAGATCAGACCACCACCATCACCAACCTACGAGACGAGGTTGCCGCAGCCCTCGACGACCAAGACAACGCCACCAGGACCATCCAACAACTACGAGCACAAATAACTACCCAAGAAGCCACCATCACCGCCCTGAATACAACAGTCACCACCCTAACTGCGGCAGTCACCGCAGCAGCAGTCCAAGAGTTTATTGCTTCCCTTGCAGGGCGATATCAAGAATTACAAGATGAGCCAGGCGCCACCACATCTATTGCACTCATTGCACCCAGCGTCCTTGGAAGGTAGCAGCAAAATTCACTACTGCTACAAGTGTCAAGTGCACACAACTACGGCATTTCCGACATCACCACCCACGGTTGCCAACAACACAAGAGCAGGAAAATGCCAATTTCTTCTCTTATTTCCGTTGCCTATATTCTTATTTCTCAGCACTAGATGTATGTATGTACATACATATATGTAGTGTGCATCATGGTCTCTTTATTCTTTTCCGCCTCATAGCCTAAGGCTCCCTTCGGGGGAAAGGCGTATAACTCAAAAAAAACATATATATATTATCCTTTTTTACGTATGCTCCGGCTCGTGCCCAGGTCTACCCGTATGATACAAAAATTGGTTGGCATTACCCGAGGTTATTGCTAGACTGGCTTCAAGAGCTTAGTGCAGATGGTGATGTTTTTTCGATATTTCCTACGGAGAGCCTCTTGTACTTGGTTCAATCAAAAACAAAAATAGAGTGGTTAAATCTATCGGAAAACCCACGGTGAGGGGATTACATGAAAGGATGCCCCTGAAATTTCGGTGACAGCCTTGCGAACACCATCGCCGAAACAAACGAGCGCGAAACGAATTCGCGAAAAGAATACATGCCGACCTGGTGGGTCCAATTGATACCACCACTCTAGCGCGTAGGTAGATAAGAGACTGGGACCGAGAACACCGCCACTCCAGGAAAACAGTTTAAATATCTGCTGATAATTATGGATGACTACAGCCGATATCTGATAGTAGCCCAGACTCTAAACCTGCGCTGCCGCCAAGACAATTAATAATCTCCCGCCTTAGTCGCACAATTTTAATTGTCTTGGCAGCGCAGTGGAGAGTCTGGGTACGAGAACAAGGCTGACTAGGGTGGGGAATTCCGAAACAAAGGGCTCTCTGAAGAGCTCAGGCAAATAGGAATAACCTTGAAAGAGACAGTACCCCCGGCATACCGAAACTAATAGTGTTGATATTAGCCGATGCGAGAGTAGGGATTATGGCAATGCGATATACGTAAGATGCGGTAATGGCATGTGAGGATGGACATGTGAGGACGGACGTTGTCTATAAAAGGCCCGGACCCGTCTATGTTCTCCCTATTGCTCTCTTCTTCCTCACACAACGTTACCTACTAGCCCATGAGTTCTTTATTTTCTTCCTCCATTTAGTCCACGAGCCCTTCGCCCACGAGTTCTTAGTTCACAAGTTCCCAGTCCCCGAGTATTAGCCCCGTGCACTCCCTGGATCCCTTCTAGTCCCCGTGCCTGTTACACTATGTTGCACCCTACAACACTCCACCGGGCGCAACCATGTCCGCATCAGCAACCCCAAGTGGAGTGTTGGAGGACGCAACGTAATGTTACGGGAACTGGGACTAGAAAGGATCCAGGGAGCGTACGACAACGCCTTGTCATGCTTAACTCTGATGCCAATGTGCAACCACTGGCAGGCGGTCGCCACACCAGCAGATATTGATGGAATTACCCGAACGCCTCCCTGCAAGCCTGGGCAAGCCACCAAGGACCTAGGCCTAAAAGGGGCAGAATTGAGATAGTACCCAAAAAGGTTAAAATTGAGTTGAAGGAAAGGCATATGAGCGACAAAGATCGCGCCGTAATGTTTTTCCTATTAGATAGACAGAGCGATAGATCCATAGCACACAAGCCTATAGCGATTTCTATAGCCACGCGAATAATACTCTCTACCTCCACCTCTTTCACAATTCCCCGCACTCATAACCTCGTAATTCTTACAGGTTATGAGCCCGGTGCCCAGTCAAAGCTTCACGAGCAAAGCATAAAAGGCGAGATATCCGTCCGGTAAACCTTGGCGAAAGTTCAGAAGGGTTGAAGAAGCAAGTGGGCGAAATAAGGAAGAATACATGGGTTGGTCGGAGAAGGACTACAGAAGTTCGCCAAAAGTGACAGAGCAAAATCAGAATTCCTCCTTAAATCCCTTCCCGCATATTACTCCAACACAGTGGAAAATATACGGGCAAAAGACCACGGATACGATGACGTAGCCAGGAAGCTGCGGGAATACGTACCAGCACGGCCAAAGGGGTCTCGAAGAAAAGAAGCTGATGGTACTAAAGAAGACCCCCTGGTATTAAAAGTGGAGAACAAGGACAATGGCAAGCGATGTCAGTATTGCATCGCAAAAGGATGGAAGGGACTAAATCATACAGAGTCCGAATGCCGCACCAAGAAGCGAGACAAGGCTAGAGCTAAGAAAACCAAGGCCGAAGATGAACAAGAAGAAGAATCTGACTCCGAGGGGGTCACAATCAAAATGATCAGAATCGGGAAAACCAAGTATGGGCACGAGGGACTTTACGAATACGACACAGCAGCTACCCACCATACCACGAATGAGTATAACAGACTGACGGACATCCAGCACAATCTCTAGTTAGAGGTATCGGGCCATGATGGAACCAACTCGGTATGTAATATAATGGGAACGCTAGTATTTAGGCACAATGGCCGAAATATAAGGCACGAACAATGCCTATACGACCCCTCGTACAGCAACATCATCAGTGGGCTACGAATGCCAGATGATTTCACACTCAAGGGAACAAAAAATACGGCGGAACTCAAGACAGGACGAAAAGTCCTATACAAAATGACTAGAGACCCAGCAGGCTTGTGGATCGAGCCTGACAATGTGGTCGCAGACTGGAAAGCTGCCGGAATTAAACGGACAGTAGCAGGGAAGGGAGAAGTGATAAAGCAAGCTAGAGACTTGCATGAAAGAAACCACCTACCGGCTCTACATAACTACAAGCACACAAGGAAAAAAGTCGCTCCCCACAAGTTCAGAATCCTTCTAAAATACCGGCGAATATCCCAAATGTCCAAAGGGCCAGTATCGGGCAATAGTAGGAAGCCTACTATTCATAGCCAGGATGACAAGACCAGAAATCTCTATACATGTCAACCTACTAGGACGAGCAGCGGAAGAACCCTCGGTGACGAACCTTCAATCAGCCAAGAAGGTTTTGGAGTACTTATACTCCACGAGGCACGAGGGGATCATTTTACGGAAACCCACGGATCTACAGCTAGAAGTCTTCGCCGATGGGTCCTACGGAGGACCGGAGTCACGATCCCAGACAGGAGTAATAATTGTTAGAATGAATAATCCCAAGACGTGGGATGATGTGGGGTAATGTGGGATGTCGTGGGATAATGTGGGGCACAGTGGGATATCAGGTGACAATGTGCAGCAATATGGGATATCGTGGGATGATATGGGGTGACGTAGGATACACCGTGGGATACACCGTGGGATACAACGTGGGATACGTGGGATAAGATTGGAAGCTCTGAAGGGGCTTATATACCGAGCTGTTTCCCGATTATGTTATGTGTTTTTTGATCTTCATCATTCTCTCTTCAATTATTCAGTCTTCAAATAAAACGCTCTCCTTCACTACGAAATATCAGGTGAAGACGCTCTCGAATCATTGTACTGCGAACAGTACAACTATCTCGCGCTGATAATACACACTGCGAACAGCGTATTCTATCGATAATGACCCTGGGGGAACAACCAATCGGATGGTACAGCCGACGACAGGACGTTGTGAGCCTCAGCATTACCGAGGCCGAATACATCGCATGTTGCGAGGGAGCGAAGGGCTTGGCCTGGGGGAGGCAGTTCTTGTCGGAACTCCAGTGCTTGAATATCAACCCGAGACTGTGGACAGATTCCGAGGGAGCACAGAACCTCTCCCAAACCAGCAGATTCCTTCGGAGGAGCCGGCACATAGAACACCGGTTCCATTACCTACGGCAACAGGTGCAGCAACAACATCTGACCATCCATTTTTATCCCCGGCAAGAAGAACCCGGCAGATATCCTCACGAAACTCACCCCCATGACGACAATCACCACTTGGAAGAAGGACAGATGGATTGGGAGCAATGGCTCCGAAACATCACAGGGGATGAAGTAGTTGAAGAGATAGATTCGGGAAGTTCGGAAGACAGTTGGAGCCTGGCGGAATTAGCGGAATTTGCACAAGATGGTGTAAGAATTACGAGGTTATGAGTGCGGGGAATTGTGAAAGATTCAAGAGTAGAGAGATGTTTATTCGAGTGGCTATTTCGCTAGGTATAGGCTTTTCGCTATGGAACAATTGCTCTGACTATCAAAAAGAACGGAATACATAAGGAACACCCAACGCTTTTATCCCAAAGCCTTTTCCACGACTTTCCTGATCAGGTACCCTTGTACGATATGTCCCTATGTTCACGACTTTCCTGTTGTGGATTCCTGCAGGCCCCGTGATGCCAAGGCGAGAGCAAATACAACAGATGGCACTTGGTGGGTAAGGCAGGGTGGTGGAATTACCCGAACACCTCCCTGCAAGCCTGGGCAAGCCACCAAGGACCTAGGCCTAAAAGGGGCAGAATTGAGATAGTGCCCAAAAAGGTTAAAATTGAGTTGAAGGAAAGCTAAGGCATATAAGCGACAAAGATCGCACCGTAATGTTTTTCCTATTAGATAGGCAGAGCGATAGATCCATAGCACACAAGCCTATAGGATTTCTATAGCCACGCGAATAATACTCTCTACTTCCACCTCTTTCACGAATCACAATTCTTTTTTTTTATTTAAAGAATCATTAATCGCATTTCTCCGCACTCATAACCTCGTAATTCTTACAGATATCACAGAACTATTCCTAGCTAGCACGAGGGACCTGCTAGGTAGTAGGACTCAACAACCAGCCAGACCAGTGTAGGGCGTTAATGCAGCGTTGACATTAAATGACATTAGATAAGCAAGAAGTGATATATAGCTTAGATCCGTAGATAGCTCCTGAGAAGAACACCCTACTCTCTACATACCAATCCCCTCACACCATTCCAACGCCATAACACAGCTACGTGAGGAAATCAACGTAACCATAGACAAGCGAACCGCTGCCCAAAACAACCATCCAAGACCTGCAGACTCAATGGGCACGTCATCACAGAACGAAACGCCGCCAACACAGCCATTCAGGACTTATGAACGCAATTGGCAGCGCGGGGCGCTACTATCCCCACTCTCCAACGTCTCCAAGCCGCCATCGCCCCTGCCCAGCAAGCCCATGAGGACATCCCCAGACCCAAGGAGTTCGATGGCACACGATCCAAGCTGCAAGCTTTTATCATGCAGCTCAGGTTCCATACCGCCTCCTACACCACGGAACAAGCCAAGCTACGGCTAGCTATTAATTGTCTGGCTGGTGACGCCCTAAACCAGGTCCGAATGTACGTTCGGAATGACCAGGTTAATCTCGCTCACCTGGCAGCATTCATCACAGTCATGGAGAACACCTTCGGTAACCCTAACAGGGTTGCGGAGGCAGAACACAAACTAAGCACAATCACCCAGGGCTCTCGAGATTTCTCTAGTTATCATGCAGAAATTCCAGGGGTATGTCAGTGAAGTTACCTGGGACGATGCTTCAAAATGGTCGTCCCTCAGAAGAGGCCTCTATTATGAGCTCAGGAAAGCCTTGATCTACGTCCGCCCCCAGCCAGCCACTATGGCAGAGTTTATCGAGGTTTGCAATGACTTGGACACTCAGACCCACCAGTTGAGGAACGAGGGGCACAGGCAACCCCAGCAACATCAGTAGCGATAACAGGTTCCCAAGTCGCAGACTGCTACCGCAGGTCCTGCCTCTGCCCCTTTTATTACTACCACAACCTCTGGTACCGCCTCAGGCCCCATGGACCTCTCTGCCACCTGCCGCCACACCACTCCCGAAGAGAAAGCTCACCGAATGACAGAAGGTCGTTGTTATCGTTGTGGAGGATTAGGGCATATGGTAGGGGAGGCGGATAACTGGCAAAACACATAGGTTGTGACCGAGACTAGAAACTGCTTCACAAATTCGTGATTTTTCCGAAAAAGGCATTTCAGCCTGTAAATTCGTATTGCCTACAAAGGGAATCCCCACTACCGCCTTCAGAGTCACTGCGTGGACACTTCTATATATTCTCTCTTGTCCCATTTCCTCCCTCTCTCTCTTCTCTTTTCTCTCCCCCGACGTTTCTCGACACTCATTTCTGCACATTAGACATTCCTTTTTGCATATATACACTCATTTACTTTCCTGTATCTCACGATCTAGAAACCACACGATGTCCGCTATCCCCACTCTGATTGTCGCCTCCCTCACTGGCTCTCTCCTCGTTATGGTCGTGATGGGGACACAAATCGGTGGTGAGAACAAATACTATTCCGTTTCCGAGGTTGAGAACCTTACTGTATGATCTTCCTCGCAGGTCAACTTCATCACTATCCAGTGGCAATCGAAGTACGGCCCATCACTATGGGTAATGAGCTGTTGCTCAACCAAAACATGGCATACTTCAATTCAACAATATTGATGTAAGACTGCCCTACTTCCCTAACCAATGTTGACATACTAACTCCACTCCTACCACTAGAAGCACATCACCAATGACCCCGCACCACCAATCTCTCATATAAAAGATTGGTGCCCTCAAAGCCACCCCTGCCACCTGCCTCTGCCGCCTGCCCCTGCCACCAAATCCACTCTGTCTAGGAATAGTGGAAATAGGAATCGTGTAAAGGTAGGGGTCTTGTAGTTTATAAGGACTTAGTAATAAGTCATATACTTATAAAATATCAAGATTAAATATGTATAGAGTGATAAGTGTTTGTTGAGGGTAATAGTCCCGGAGGGACTGAGGAATTAACTGGTTGATCTCTTGTATTGAAATTGTTAACTATGAAATGATCTGAACTTTAAAAATAAAAGTTGTAGGAAAAACAGGCGGCTTTTATACTTAATCGGCCCTTCCGCCAAGTCTTGCTTCCAAGCCCGACATCTCCTTTCTATCTTAATCAAGACTTTTAATTCTGACCTCCCGCGCCTAATAGAGCTTCCAAACTCTAATTGTCTTTCCAACGCTTGATTGAGCTTCCGCGCTCCAATTCTCTTTCTTACTTGTTTTGTAAAAGAAAATTAATCTGATAAGAAATAAATCATGTGCGCAAATATAATCTGATTCTTAAAGAAATCCTCCTGTTAAGGTAGTGTCGCTACCTTGTTACATAATCCTTGTAATATATATGAAAATGTGGTCTTTCCCGGTGGTCAACTTAGTTAAGTGTATGGAAGAAATAAGAGAGTAGCAGCGAGCTCAAGTCTTCCTTACAAATCGGAATTGACTTGAGAGCATAATGTTACTTTCAAAGCTACAGTTAAGACGGGCAAGTTGGCTGAGAGAGAATAGAGTGATTACACTACTGCCACTATATCATGATCCCCTTAGCATTGTTGAAAAAGTAGAGACTACAATAAGGAGTGAGCTAGTGGAGGATAGAAGCTTGGGGGGTGGAAATTCTAGTGGAGTTGTGCCAATGTTGGGAAGGGGTGGATAGGTGCGTGGGTGGACTCAGAGTGGTGGGAGTTCATAAAATTAAATAAAAGCTCATCGTTTGAAAAGGTTATGTGGCAGGTGGGCCCCCTTGCCTTGGGAGTCTTGGGTCTTGGCGACGCACCACATTCACTGCTTCCACATTCAGACTTAGCATACTGGAGGATGGTGTACTTCAGGTGGGGACGGGGATTGGGGAAAGACAGAACAAATACATCATCATATTTGTGGGGATTCACGTAGAGCTTCCATGATATGTCCCTATCTGCTAATGAGTCCTCGGAAGGTCCGGAAGGTTAAACAGGAAACAAGAGGGTTCATCCCAGATGTCCCGCCATGGGGGAGCGGATGTCCTGGCTGGCTCCGGCGGGCGAGTGTGCATTAATTTGTCTCATCCTGACGAGGAGTGGAAGGAGTCAGGCGGGTTCGAAGACTCATCTGGGTTATCGTGGACTAGGTGGTGTCGGGTGGATCATGAAGCATGAGGTGAGGAGTCTAGATAGGCTGAATACGATTAATGACTCCCCAAAAAAAAAAAAAGCATGAGGTGAGGCACTGAGGGCCTGGGAGGTCACGGGTATGATGGGAATTCCTCCAGTGGAGCCTCACAAGCTAGCTGTGAGGGGGATACCAATATCTGACCTACCCGAGGCAGCCGGAAAAACCCTGAGTGTCAGTCAGCAGACTGTAAGGGTTGACAGGGCAGTTCTAAAGCCGGTACCGGTTCAGAGACACTGAGAAGTGTTTACCAAAGGGCTCAATAATGACTCCCCAAAAAAAAAAAGGTGCAAAGGATACGAGATTGAATGCATGTACTCCGAAAATATAAGGAGCAGGTAGGCACTTATCCGCCTTAGCCACGAACTGTTACGCTTGCCTTCGAATCCTGTTGCGGGCCCTAAGCGGCCAAAACGCAACTGGGGCAAGCAAGCAAGGGCAGGGACTACAGCTCGAGGTTTGGGTTGAGATTATTGGCATTCTACCGGATGGCTGTCTGTGGCCGGAACTATCGACAACACAGACAAAAGACCTGCAAAAATGGCAGGGAGATAGTAATCATGCAGGAGAGCGGGGAAGTCACTCGGCGGGGAAGTCACTCGGCGGGGGTGGTACACCGTAGTATTGTCGTGCAGTAAAGGCGGGGGATTCATGTACCTAGTTAGAGGGAGGGGCAGGGACCGGCCTGGGAGTGAAGAGAGGCACCTGGGCAACCGGGAGGCTGCGGTCTACTACCATAGTCTAGACAGGCTAAATGTGATTAATGACTCCTTAAAAAAATATTTAAAAAAAGTTGTCCTTTCTTGTCTCCTTTCGATTTCTCACTCGGTGTCCTTTCGGTCCTTTCTGCAAGGTAAGGAAAGTGCTTCGAAGTCAAATGTATTTTAGCCCGTCTGGGGGGTGAAATTCTTTGTCTTCATAGATCAGTGCATATGTCGGCGTGGGATATCAGCACCAGAAAGAATCAATACCCAGCACGCATCAATCAGTCTGGCACGCTACGCATGGGTAGTAGAGATTTGATACACAGCCACCTCATAGAGGCTTGTAGAACAAGAAGAGAAGATACTGCCACAACAGTGTCCCGCATTGCAAACACTGTTGACATATTGCAATTGCATGCAGTCAAACTCTGAGAAAGAAAAACAAGGCTAGAAACAAGGCTACTTGCGCTATTCTAAAGAGCCCTTTTGCCTGTTCTTTTGCCAAGAACACTTCAAAGGACGCAATTATCGCAATTCAATTGTGTTACAGAATTGTTAGTCTGGTTGGCACTACGGAGTACCGTATGCAGAATTGTGGGATATAAAAAATCCCCCATACTGGATAAGCTGCCGACTGTGCTGGATAACCAGAACGGATCGCTTCGGGGGAAAAGCGTATACTGTAGACTTCCAAAAAAAACAAAAAAAAAACCAGAACGGACAAGTGGCACCAAAAACCCCCTCCCAAAGTCCATACCTTCGAGGGTATTGGAATTACATATGTACTCTCACGTGCGAACGATATCACGGGAGCTGTAGGTACGGAATCAAGTAATGATGCCTGCAATAGTAGGTAGTATAATAATTTATTTGCAAAATAGATTCCTGAACTGAATATCTATGTATGTACATGTAGCTACCCGATTCACCAATTATATAAATTAATCCCAAGAGAGTAATTCCTCACTGGGTAATATTTAAGTGGGCATATGCCAGCATTAATACCATTCTTCCAGTGTTATACGACTGTGTTAAAGTTATAACATTATACCTCTCCGTTAGTTATACCATTCTTCCATTTATTGCCTCTGCCATTCATATTTACTCTGCCATTTATTTACTCTGCGCCTTATTCTGTACTTACATCTGAATCTGTAACTGATTTTTCGTTCTTCCATGAGACTAACACATGATTGGTGAACACCGCTTTTAACCGGCTGGTCAAATCCCTGTCAGGCTACAGAGCAATTTCCGCCCGTGTCTGACTCACCACCGCAATCGATCGATATACCAATAGCACAAGACCAATATATCAAAGCTACCCAATCAGAACCCCAAATATCCAGAAAGGGCTGAAGCGAAAACGCCACCCAACACACACCCACAACCATCTTCTATGTCCGACCCGCCTCCTCAAACAAGCTACACCACCCCTCCTCCTCCTCCCCCTCCTCCCCT
>Ga0307514_10003956_pt1 | contig 13853 bp, 16 predicted proteins | sample 16_EM_MG_FD_203088 | JGI IMG/M metagenome (GOLD analysis project Ga0307514, IMG submission 203088) | Populus trichocarpa ectomycorrhiza microbial communities from riparian zone in the Pacific Northwest, United States - 16_EM | ecosystem: Host-associated > Plants > Roots > Unclassified | place... | reverse complement strand
TGATCTCCTTTGTTTTCAGACACACCGAGTGTTACCTGAGTGAGTCTTTGTTTATTGGGGGAAGAATATAGCTAATTTATCTACATTCCTTCCTCAAGCTCGACAGCGCGTCTCTCCAATGCTCCCAAGCCTCAGCCGTGCAGCCCGGATGGGTCTCCCTCCAAATGTGAGATAAACTTGCATGACCAAATCCGATGGCGCAGAAGGCGTGGTGGAGGAAGTGGAAGAATGGCCACCAGCAAAAATATGAATGCCCCGGGGGGTGTCCATGTCGCTCGAAAATCCAGTAGGATGGCATATCGGGAACGGACTTTCCCTCCACCTTGTCGTCATATGGGAGATTGGTTCCCACCATAACGGTTGTGTCCATCGACATTTTGCGTATGGCTGGGGGTGGGGAGGTATAGAGGGGGAGTGAGAGCGTCGGTAAGACTGATAAATGTCCACGTGCAGGCTGGTGTGAGGCAGCCACGACAAAACTGCATGTCGAGAAGTCCAAAGTAAGGAACTTCCATCCACATCCTACGCGGCGTTATACGGATTTTATAAAGACACGGGCAATAGAGAATAATTTGAAAGACCTCAGTGATGGCGTGAACCGCATAAATCATGACCTTGACTGGGGGCGCACAGTCGATACACGGGACTACTACAGAACTGTCAGCAGTGCTGTTCATTTTTTTCTGAGCGGTCCCACAAGCAGAGGATAGTCACCATACCTACAGCTGTTTGCGTTTCGATAGACCATTTCCTACAGGATACAGCCCCAAACATTTGTTTACCTTTTGATCGGATTGGAGTCCGGCACCCCGGCATTCCGGCATCTGCCCTGCTCGTCCAGTGGGCTCGATGGGCCAACGGTCTGGTTTCCCCCCTGCTTTTCGGTCTGCAGGGTTGTCAGATATTGTGGATGCGCCGACCCCCATGAGTGGCGGCGGGACCATGGGAATGAGTTATGTCGAGACGAGAGCCCTGGCTCCGCCATCGCGAGTCATGCCGAAATACCGGCCCCACCAGTCATCAGGAAAACGGGTGTCAACTGTTTTTTGACGTGTACTTTTCCCGACTTTTGACTCACGACATAGCTTCTATAAGTACGTCCTTTTTACTTATTTACAACTTATTTACAACTTTTTTACGAAAAGAACGAAAAAGGCTGGAAACAGTTGCTACTACCTTTCCTGATGGCCACCGCTCGAAGCTCGACAACAAATTGAGGCCACATATTGCGGACAACGACCTATTGAAACCCAGAAATTTATGACATGAATCGCGAGTCGTCGGCGACCTCACAGGCCAAAAATTGAACGAGAAAATCGAGTTTCCGACCTGTTTAAGGCCATCGTGCCAACCAGCCAAAGCCGCGATGCCGGGATGCCGAACTCCAATCCGATCAAGAGGTAAACAAACGTTCTGTAGCGGCAATTTGTTTCTGCAGCCACAATGCCCAGCTTTCTCATCTGACGCGCCGCTCAGAATCCCCCTTCCATCGCCACGGAGAAGGGCATGTACAGGGGCCCTTTCCTTCCAACCCCTCGAAGATTACCCCAACCATGCGGATCGAATCACAAGCCATAGTAGCCAGGCTGATATAGCAGCTCGCCCTACTCGTCGCGTTCTCAATGTTCGCGACTCTCTGCTGTTCCGGGACCACCTATCTCTTTACCACCTCGAGGTAGGGCTTCTGTTCCCTTCCAGATGGTTATCGCACCCGAGCTCATCACTGATTGATCTCAAGTTACGCCCCACTATCAATACGATACCTTCAACAGTCTACCCATATCTAATACACATTTCTTTAGGCCTTCCCTCGCATCCTCGTCTCCCTCCTCCCAATCCGGCCTCACTCAACCAAATCCTCGAGTTCGACCCGACGACAAACCTCTGAGCCATTACCCTCAGTGGACTTCGCAACTGACGCATCGCCCTTGAAAACTCCCTCGTACTTGCTCGCGTTGAACACCGCTTGCCCCTCCCATTCGCTTTGGTTGCAGAATGATATCATATCACAACTTCACTGTTGTCCAACACGTCTTGAACACAAACTACACGGCAGCTCTCCAAAAACGCGGCGCAACCAGCTGTACTGGACAGCCCTACCCGAACGCTCTTGAGAGCGGCGGGGACCTGTGACTTACACTCACCTTCCCCGGGGGTTGGATCACCCTACTTTGGCTAATCACACAGCTCCAACCCACCATCCAAGCTTTCTGTATTTCTGGCCCTCCTCAACTTGGTCCACACGCGGATCTCATCTCGGACACGCTGAGGTATCACTATCGCTTTATTAATGAGATTATACTGGGCCCCTCAGATCCGAGAACTTTTACGAACTATTTGGAAAACATCACCCCAAGCTCCCTCACCGATCATCCTACAAGACACATTCAACCCGGATCTCTCCGTCGTCTAAAACTGTCATTTCCCACTCACAAAGCGATACGGAAATAGGTTCGATGGCGTAGGAATTTTGGGTCCCCTGAAAAAATCGCTTGCTGAAACGACCACGAAAATCTCCGGTCCTGGTTCCGGATCTGGTTTCCTCGACGCGTACTTGCGGTGTCACGACGATTGCTTTCTGGAAAATGCGCCCCAGTGGAAACTGTTCATGGGATTCTAGGGCTGTCGATCAAGCATACACGCCAGCTGGAGTCGGACTGTTCCATCACAGGAATATAACTCTTGGTCTCCCCCATTCGAACAATCCATTCCACCTTCTAACTTCTGTAAGTTCCCCTTTCGATGGGTGCGGTACTGATGCGTCTGCGAACGAGACATACAGGTCATCCGTCCGAGCGTCCGATTGGGATGACTGCGAGTCCGCGAGTCAGCTCGCCACTACCTCGTTTGAGGAGGTGCGACGCGGGGAGTATATCTGCACCTCTCGCAGAATTTCACACCCACTGCCAGCAGTTTGCTCACCCCGGACGCGAGTCCAGCGACATCAACCCTGGACGACGCCAGGCTTCGGTGCGTTCCTTTCCACTGTCGATGGTGTGACAAACCATCATCTGACACATACAGCCCCGTGGGGGAAGTGGTATACCCGAACAACGCCCCAGACCGCCACCATCACTCTTTGATTCGCAAGACAGTGACCGGGGTATGTGATTTGAACTTGATTACCACCCATTTCTGGCGCATTGCCACGTGAGACCCGGAGATTCACACGCCGATAGCCAACTCATATTGCACAACAAGAGCTCCCAGGACATCCCTGGCAGTGTTACGTTCAACGAGATCTCGACCGGGGTCTACGAACACCTCAAGTCTGAGATGCACCCGCACGGTCGAATGGAACTTCTCGAGGGGGAAATGGTAATGACAGAAGTATGGAACTGCTCTTGATGAGTTCGCATCGTATAAAGTCGGTTTCTCGAGTGCACGACGGAACCACTGCAGTGTAAGTGACTCACCTGAATATGACATTATTATCTCGCTTTTGCTTTAGCAAATCATTCAAGCAGCATAAATGATGTGTAGTCGGTACGTTATTCGTGTAGTGTCAATATACAAATTTGCACCGGCTAAAACGAGTCCAGATCTAGCACTGCCCGGCAAGTTCGCGAGGGGCCGTCTACTGTGCGCTGGAATTAGAGTAGTCTCCATGTCAGGGATTCCACGAGCACAGCACGGTGCATCATGATTACTTCGACTGCTGCCCGCCATATTTCCAAAGGGCGACCATCGGTATGTTTTTTTTTGCAGGATGGTGACTCGGGACTTCGTGTCCCTGTACTTTAATACGCTTAATTGATAACTGGGATGAACAGGCTGTCACCTGAGTTCTGCCACGGCCTGTTGCCACTCTACATCTTCCATCGGATAGCTCTCTGCCTCGACATCTGGAAAAGTTCTCTCCCGAACCGCGGCAGCATATCCAGTTACCCCTCGCTTTGCCTCAGACTGAACGTCCGCGAACCTCCTGACGAACTTGGCTTTGTGTCCTGACGAGGTCCCCATGACGTCGTCCCATACCAGAGCCTGCCCACTCGTGAACGGTCCAGCCCCAACTCCTATTGTCGGCACGGACAATCGCTGTGTGATAAGTTCACCCAGTCGGTGGGGAATCGCCTCGAGCACGATCGAGAAAGCGCCGGCCTTCTCCAACTCGAGAGCACTTTTAACTATTTTCACCGCACCCTTCACTTCCTTCCCTTGAACTCGGTACCCCGACAGGGAAGTGTGTCGCTGAGGTAATAATCCTACGTGGCCCATCACCGGTATCCCAAACCTTGTGAGCTTTTTGACAAGCTCCACGACTTCCAATCCACCCTCCATCTTGATCCCCTCTGCGCCTCCTTCCTGAACCATCCGAATCGCATTACGGACCGTATCGTCCACTCCAGTGTGGTACGTGCCGTACGGCATATCTGCAACCAAAAACGGATTCTTGCTTCCTCTGGCGACGGCTCGACAGTGATGGATCATTTCGTCGAGGGTTAAACGGGTGGTGGAGTCGTAGCCAAGACAGACCTGCCCCAAACTGTCGCCCACTAGGATGACGTCGATCCCGTGTAAATCGCAAGCCCTTCCGGTCGGATAATCATAGGCCGTCAGCATCGCGATTGGTCGATTGGCATCCCTCATGGTTTGGAGGGATTGAATTGTGACTTTCTTTCTGCCTGAAAATGCAGGACGTAAAACCGGAAATGAATGGTAAGAACGGCATTTCAAGCTATTTTGCAATACTCACTACGGGTGCTTTGAGCTTGAGGTTCTGGAGGTTGAACGTTAATTGATCTCCTCCACACCCTACAGGGTGACTTCGGTCCTCGCAAAATTCCGTCAAACCAGAAAGCTCGAGTGCGGGGATGAGAGAACATGGTGGTTGTCGTGGACGTCACTTGGGTCAGAAGTTTCGTGCAAAGTGCGAGTGCGAGTTGAAGTTGATTTCAAACAGTCGGGTCATTTGGCTGCACCAAAAAAAAACAATCGGGCCATTTGTCTTCTCCGACAGGTTTTTTGGCTGAGTCAGAACTGCGGGGGCTGTAGAGAGGCACGGAGTTTCAGTGGAGGCGAGCGGTCGGCAGTCCGCAAATCTCAGGACAATTGGAAGCTACTACCCGCGGGGTAGCGACACTCAAGACAGAAAGGACGACGTTCCGGGTTCCGAGAAAAGAGAAAAGAGATTTAGCTACAGCGCCTGTTGCGTCTTATACGTCTCGACTGTTGGTTGAAGGCGAAGATCTATGGCGTCGCTGGTCTTTCTGCTTCATGTCACTTCGGTCAACTCGGATGGTTGTAATCCTCGGGCGTCGAGATTACAACAATATTTCCAATTTTTACCCGCCGCTTGAGGCCTCCGGACGGCTCCACGTCGGTGTCGAGCGAAAATGCAGCCGCTCGGATCGCCAGCTTGGCCCATCAGAGAAATCTAGAGTCAACTTTTATGGAATTGTGTGCAACCGAAGCGCTTCGAAGCGGGGCCGCCACCTTCCACCAGGACAATTTTTCATCGACATGCTCCCCTGAAGTATCGTGTATGTATTGTCAAATAAATCGGCGCTTATTTCAAGCACAGGCGTTGTCCATTCAATCAAAATATGGTGTCCGTACAATAGGTCAGATGAAAAAAAATACTCGGCCGCGATTCTACTATGCACTTGCCACTGACTGTCAACGATGGAAGCGGTTCGGTACGCGAGATAGGCTTCCCATCTTTCACTGGCGCGATGTCATAGTGGAAAGTGGGCATGTGCGCCCAATATAATGAGGTTCCCAGGTGGACTAAGCGTTACTTATCCCCCAAACACCTCAGTGCACACGCCATGGTCTGGACAGTCGTTGGTGACTCATTTCCTCCAAATCGTGTCTTTACGCGTCCACTCGATGCCAACGAAATCGGGTTCTTTTACGATGCCGCATTCAACGGTGTCACCGACATGATAGGACAGGGCCTACTCCACACAACACGGGATTCTTTGTTTGAGTTCTCAAACGTTGCCAGGACTTGGATTGCCCTGAAGCGCGTCTTCCCTTTGCTCGGAGCAACTACGAAGGAGATAGACTACGAGGTCCCCAGTGCTTCATTCACCGTCGCGGAAACCGATCTGGCTGTTATTCGTCCGGGAGAGATTGAACTCCTCACGGCCAATTCAGAGGCGGAGGTTCACCAGTTTGTGGAACAATTGATCTCTGGCCCACGACAGCTCTCGCCCAATCTCCTTTCACGAGTTTACATCTTTTCTCGGGGAGACAACCCCGGATTATATCATGCGGTATTTCACGTTGCCCACCTGATCAGCGACGGGAGAGCTATACTGGCTCTCGCCCGGACATTCTTCGATATTCTATCACTTCCACCAACGACTCACGTCCCCGATCTTGAGGCAAGGCTCGCTCTCTGTGTCGGATCGGAGAATCTAAATCCCAACCGAAACCTACCGCTCCCCTCTCAACGGTGGAGACGGGCAATCGGTTGGGTCATCCACCACATTAGGGTCTCTAAAATTCAGGTAAGGCTCGAATTGCCCTCACTGTCCGCTGTGCTTACTGGGTTTCTAGGGTGGCATGACTATCCCACGTAAAGTCACGACATATACGCCTTATCGAGTTCCGCAAACAAAGAAACTGACAACGACGTTCACCGAAGAAGAATCGACTCTCGCCATGGCCAATTGCAGAAAACACGGCATAACCTTCGGAGCTGCATTACCCATTCTGGGACAGCTGGGTAGCTCCCGCCTCCTCCATCGAAGGTACATCCGCGGTGAAATAGGGAAGGAAGAATGGGAGTGGCGCCGTATTCAACCATGCAACACTTGGGGACCTATCAACTACCGGCCGTACCTCGACAAGGATTGGTACGCAAACGGTGGTTCGGAAGTCGCGGTTCTCGGGATCAACTACCTCTTTTATTCCCATTCTTTCATGCCCACCGTTTCTGACGAATGGATCGCCAACAACCGAAACAATCTCAGGGATGGCGCACCGCCGTTCTCTGCCTTACTATCGCAAGGCCGGTTTGTTCTGCGGTCCAATGCGATCAAACAAAAGTACAAGAAATTTCTCGCCCATCCACTTCTTTTCGAAATTGCCAGTGCCAGGTTTCCAATGGGCCAGCCACTTCGAAAACATGCTGGAAAGTTATGGATGAAAATCCACGAGGGCGGAGAGCTCGATGAACCTGAAAAACACGTTCCAAGCGTTCTGACGGACGATGTCATATACCATAGCGGGGGATCCAGCCTGGGAAACGTGAGTTTCATTTAGTCTCTCGCCTCTTTGTTCCTGTTACCGATAACTCGCGTCAGATTGACCCCTTGCAACCGACCGAATTCCCATTGCATCCGTTCAACCCACTTTCCTCCCAGAAGTACTACCCCCGACTGAGTGCCGATGAAGACCTTTTAGCTGAACCAGCTGTCCGGCTCATAGACGTTTGGGCATATCTCCGTACCCGACCGGCGGGGCTCCACCTGGAATTCTATACCCGGTACAAGAAAATATCTTTTACCATCATGTGGGATGGGAATACTTATGAGGATTCTGTGGTTGAGGAATGGTCGAAGGAAGTCAAGCTTGCGACGCATCATTACCTTTGCCGGTCTGGCCCCCCGGTGATCCCCAGACCACGTGGATCCAAACTTTAGCACGACTGACACCATGCCTCTTGAATATTTTGTCCGAATAACTTGGACATTTATCCTAGTATATGAGGACTGCTGCTGTGTACTAGAATAGCTAAGGAATGCGTCAAGTCCAAACTCCTAACTCTTCTTGATTCTGAACGGCGACAACAACAACGACCGGGTTGTAAGAGATCGGATTGTGGGGTACTGTGGGCGTCACCGGCCGGATGATATCCTCCGGAGGCCGAATATCGCGCGATAGGAGCTCCACGAAGTCCCACGATCTCAACTGGGTGTGCCCGTTTACATGGGGCCAGGCGGTCGTGAGCGGGGAACAACGAGTTCTCTCGCGATTTCGTGTCCTCGTCCTAAGTTGATGTGTTATGTTGTTCGATACTAGGTATGAAGGCAGGTCGAAATACCCACAGTTGTGGGCGCGACGGTTGGAAGAGAGGGAAGAGGTGAGGAGTTGACGATCAGCGTCAAAGAAGGTGCGAGGGAAAAGGACTTAGGGTACTGACAGTACAGTAATAGCCGTTGGCGTTTATGCAGAAGTAGAGGCTTTGCTGACATCAGCAAATCGTGAAAAGTCTGGCAAACGATTATAACGCCGTGAGCATTGCTCAGAGGGTTATAATGCATTGTATCGCAATATATGTGTCAGTTTTAAGCGCCGCCCGCGAGCTGTACAACGAGTTATAATGGGTTACAATGGGCTATAAGCCCTTACCGGGGAAGCACTTCGATGACAAGCGCATGTCAGACTTTCCACGACTTGCTGATGGAGGTGAGGCCGTAGGGCCTGGGAGACCCAGGCTCAAGGGTGAGAAATCACGTCCTCTAATCCGGGAAACAGGCATGTCTGATTCTCTGAGCGTACCGCGAGTAAAGAACAACGTGACTATATAAATGCTCAACAACGAAGGTCAATTACAGAGGCCACCGATCCTGCGGAAACCGAGTGCCAACATCAGCCGTGGTCCAGCAGACTCCGAGAAAGCAAAATGAATGCTGGCTCACCTATAATAGGACGCTCGGACTGTCAAACGATAAGATTCGCGGACACCATCAGGACCGCATCAGAAGTCTTCCGAAAAACCCCGGCTTCATGCTCAACATCCAGCCAAACATAATCCCGCACGATAGGGGCGGGACGACGAGGATGAAATAAGACGCCCTGACGAATGGGGCCTCCGAACGAGAGGCGGCGATGAGCAAACCTATCGAAAGCCCCAAGTTCAATTCCACCTGAAAACGCTGCAGGTCCTGTTCATTACCACTCACCAGCTGACATGGCGCAAGCTGAACCCCCGACAGATACGAAAGGAAAGGATAATAGAATCATCGTCCCCCAGATGCGTTGCCGCGAACCCATCATCGCCTGTTTGGTATTTCCGTCAGCCTTCCGATAAGAGAATACCCCCCACTGATGATGAAAACAGGGACGGGACATTGTGTACCACCTTGGCGGTTAAGTACAAACCTCCTGGAACCATTGGACCTTGGCTTTATGGATAACAAACACGGCAGCGGACCCTACGATGAGACCTCCAATGGCAAGGGAGACAGATATCAAGAGGACGCAATAGGGTCCTGTGTTTGTATATGGTAGCAACCTCGAGTTCCCAGGGGGTTCTGTGGTACAAAACGCCGCCACCGCGGTTAGGAGCAAACCAGCCTAGACCAGACAGCGCAGAAAAAATCAATGAAACGCTTGTCGAGTCTTCGCTGAAAACATACCATGACGTTGATATGTTGCAGCCTCTCCCTCAGTGAGTCCCTGCCACTCTCCCAAACCTCGACCGGGCAGTCGGGATGGCTCACCTCCCAGACGTGATACAAACTCCCATGACCAAATCCGATGACGCAGAGGAGGTGATGGAGGAGGTGGAAGAACGGCGACCAACAAAAGTATGAATGCGCCGGGAGGTGTCCATCTCGTTCGAAAATCCAGTGGGATGGCATTTCAGGAATGAAATTTCCCTGCGCCTTGTCGTTGTATGAGAGAGTTCCCTGCGGCGAGGGTGTCTCCATTGACGTTTTGCGTATGGCTAGGGGTGAGGAGGTATGGAGAGGAAGCGAGGGCGTCGATGAGACTGATAAATGCGCGCGCGTATGGCTGACGCTAGGCAGACATGACAAAACCATATGTCAGGGTGCCCACAGTGAGGAACTTCTGTACATATCTCAGACGGCGTTTTATGGATCCTAGAAGGCGCTGATAGTCGACGGAAACTAATTTGAAAGATCCTACAGTGGTGATCAACATGGGGGAGAGAAGGATGGGGGAGTTGATAGCTGGTCACATAAGAGGAAACCAGATATCCACGGGGCAAGCTACCGCACATCACTCTCGCATAAATCACGATCTCGACCGGCAGAGGTCGCATGACCGCGGTCGAGACACAGAGCTATTATGGAACCGTGCACATCAGCAGTGCCGTTTAATTCATTCTGAGCGGTCTCATAAGTGGAATATAGTCGCCGCATCTGATGTGGGCCACCCCAGATCTTGCGGCAGTGCTGAGAGACGATCCGAGTGGGCTCAGATAGTTCAACCAACCTACTGCGAAGCGTGATCATCGTCTACAAGAAGTTTTAGCAACCGCGTACGCGCAAAAGCAAATACACACCCCACAAAACCAATCCGAGCTGTTCTACACCAACGCAAATGCGGCAACGGAACCAATGATGAGGCCATCAAACGACAACCCGGGGGACAGCGCGTACGGGTCCAAGCGTGTGTAGGAATAGTTTCGAATCCATGGGGGGATCTATTGTGCAAAACGCCGCGATCTTCGCGAGGAGTGACCTTGCCTGTTCAGTTTTTGACCTAGAATGGTCCGAATTGAGTTATCAATGAGACATTCAACAACCAATGCACTCGCTGACGAAATTCCATGCGCAGCCTTGACTCTGGGAAACCTCATACCCTCGCTAATCCCCCGGTGATCTGGGTATCCTCGGCCTCTGTATCCGAAGGCGAAATGGGGGCAAGTAAGACTCTATCGTCTGCAGTAGACGATAACAACATATCGAGCCTCCTAACTGGGCCGGCCAAAATAGATACCGCTCGTGCGTCACATATGAAGGCAACGTGTGGCTCACGTGGGCGAATTGGTGAGCCCAGAAGGATCAAAATAGGCAGAAATAGGTTTGACGTGGGCGTTGGACGTGAAGGCGAACGGTAGTCATGGCATTATGAAAAGGGGACGAGCTCCGCCACTGATGAGCACAATGAAATCTTGGAAGCAGGTGATGGTGTTGCGAATGAGTACGAAAGGCCCCAGCCGAGAGAACAAACGGATCTCTTTGAGTGGTTCTGAGACAAGCACAGCCAGGTAGAAATACAAGATGCGACGTATGATACCGTAATACAACACAACACGAAAAGAACGAAAGAGGCTTTGGACTGAAACAGGCCCTTGGCGTGTTCAACACAGCACACAATAACGGAAGAAATAACGAACGTAGAGATAGAAGAAACCCACACGGTGAGTTGTTGTCGAGCAAAAAAAAGAGGGGCAAGTAGGGGCAAGTAACCTGATGTTTTTTTTCTTTCCATCCTGCCACGTGTCAACCACGAAAAAAGTCAACCGAAATTCAGCCACACATCTGATGGATCCCAATGAACGAAGGCAAACGAAGGGGTGTTCAAGACATGATGAGTGCCTCGTCTTCCACGAGCAACGATAAAGTCTGCTCGTTATCAGGTTTCAGATCACCGTCCAAAGGACTGAAACACCCCCGGACGATGTTCCCTTGCCTCCGCCACCTGGCAGTATACACGGTCACGATCCGGCCCTGGGAAACCTCAGTTTACGCGAGAGGGACATCGGCAAGGCACCCACGTCGTGCATCTCCAGCGTCCCATTGTCCTCGATTATGACGCGCCTCCAGCGCGCGTTCCCGCCCCGAGCCCAGGCGCTGTCACCCTTCTAAAAACGCCGCGGCGGGATTCAGCCTCAACGGAACACAAGTCACGACGATGATACGTGGAGGCTCGGACTTACGAAAAACTTGTAAGGCCACGGTTGGTCGGCCCAGGATGGCTGTAAAGATGTGATTCCGTGTAAGGAATCTTCTGGACGGTTGACAGAGAATGAGAGGACGCTGAGGGCCATGTTTTGGGAGAGAGTGTGTATGTTGGGAAACAAAGGGAGGGAAGGGGGGATTTATATAAAGATGAGGGAGGGATACAAGGAGAAAGATGGCCGTCCGTTAGGGAATCCAAGTAACAATAAAGCGTTTCATTTGGCCTCGATGCCGTACAATCTCGAGATCGAATCGTCGTTGTGCAGGTTTCACCTAGGTCGGGACCTCCCGATATGCGACCAACCGCCGGCATCGCCACTTTTTTCCCCATTCCCCATACGTATCTACGCCGTGACCTCACGAGAGACCGTAAGACATTACGAAATCCACCATACAATCTCGAGAGGTTCTAGAGCAAGGAGGAGGATAGGGCCGAAGGAGACCCTGATGGGTAAGTAATGGATCAGAATTACATATTCCGCGGAAATTTGGTCCCGAGCCTTACCAAACCAAAAAAAAACGTTCTACTGGGACACTGAGCTGTGCGCGAGCCTAATCGTAGGTACGCCGTTCACCAATCAGCCACGCAGACGAAACACCCTTTCCGGTATACCGTAGTTCTGTCTCTTCAAAGACGGCGACGTGCTTAGTTATCTCAAACCCAAGCTTCCGGAATAAAGCAATGCTCGCCGTGTTCTTATCCCCGATCCGAACCACCAAAGATTCCCTTGACACTGACAAAGGAGGGTTTGAATCGGATGCGGTGGCGTACGAGAAAATCAATTGCAGAGCACGACTGGCGAGTCCTTTTTGGCGATAGTTTGGTTCTGGAAAGGAAGAAAGTTACACGTGTGTCTTTATCAGCTCTGGTGTGGCGAACAGTGGGGAGGAAAGGGAACGTAGATTTTAACTCACCCGCGATCATGATCTCCGCCTCGGCTTCAAAGTCTTGGTCTCCTGGAGCACCATTGAAGAAGATGTTTACATCTCCAATCATGGGGAGAGTCGGGATGTCGTTGGTTGCGAGTTCCCCACCTGCCGGTCTTGCAAGAATGATAAATGTCAACTCTTTGATCAGTCGGATTTTTAGGGTTCCTGTCAACCAAATTCAGGCAGTGAACGTACTGTCTTCATCCAGCCTCCATTTCGCTAAGCATTTCAAGATTGCGGCCGTAAGACTGATGATGAACATAACGACAACTATCGTCTCCGACGTACCCTGCATCTCGTACTCCTCTTCCAAAGATAGAGGTTCGCTCGCCGTCAACTCTCTCAAGACTTGGTCCTGCATCCACTCATGGTATCTCTGCAGCGATAATTCGGAATGTCAGACCTTTCGGTGACCGAGCGGTGATTTCAAATTCGCCCACTGGTACATGCTCTGACCTACGTCCCGATGAAGGCAAGCTTTGTGAGGAACAAAGAGATGGTTGGAAACCCGCAAAACGGAGGCCCTAACCTGTACGGTACCAGGACGATTTTTTCGTCGACGATCGCAGTGAACTCATTGGCTTTCATACCGCTATATGCACGAAGACCGTACTGGTTAGTGATTAGGGTGAAACAGAATAATAACAAATCCCCGACCTTGTTCTCTCGCCCGAGCTTTCGCTCTTACCTCAGTTTGGTGTGGCTGCTTCGCCCTGTGCAGAAGGTAGTTGGTGTTGACCGGGATCGAATCTTACCCGATGATGAATCAATGACCGATGACGGGAAGCTCGGAAAATCCCCGCTCGGTTATTTCGGCCGCGTTTCGCTCGCTCAGCGCTCAGCGCTCAACTACTTACTGGCGTGAACTCCTAGTAGTCCACTGCTTCTGATGAACGGGAGAGGACTGACCATAAAACTAACTGAGGATGGATCCCACTGGGATCCAGTTGTGTTGTGAGGACCCTCGAGTCGCGCGGCTACCCCTATATATTTATAGGGTGTGCTCGTGCCATAAAGATGAATCGTCGCACGTGTCGATCCGTACGGTGTTTGAGGGGAGATGAATACGTCCAATCTCTCTTGGATGCACCGTTTTGAATGCGTTTTCTCTCTGAACATCAGACTGGGCGGGAAGAGTGAGAAATTCCCGGGACTCGTAGAGTACTGGGTTTTGTAGTTTTTTCGTGTACTTCTTTCCCGCCAAAATCGCAAACTTTGGCGCGGGTCACGTGTCCTGTTCCCAGGCGCCGGCTCACGTGCCCTTCGAGATTTATTATTGTCATCCCCTCCCCTCGCATCTTGGTTTTGTAGTCC
>Ga0307514_10003955_pt1 | contig 13855 bp, 12 predicted proteins | sample 16_EM_MG_FD_203088 | JGI IMG/M metagenome (GOLD analysis project Ga0307514, IMG submission 203088) | Populus trichocarpa ectomycorrhiza microbial communities from riparian zone in the Pacific Northwest, United States - 16_EM | ecosystem: Host-associated > Plants > Roots > Unclassified | place... | reverse complement strand
CGTAATTCATGAGATTTTTCCTGAAATAACAGTTCATAGATTTCTAGTACATTTGTGGATGCGTTTGAATATGTTCTCTCTGCGTATGAGGATATCGGAGAATGCCTGCCTTTATATTCTCAGTATGAAGAATATTTTCACAGCAATCCTCATATGTACAAAATGCTCGGATATGTGTACAAGGACCTCTTAACCTTTCATGCTCAAGTGTGCAAGGTCATCACTAGACCTAGTAAGTGCTTACATTCCTGGTATTAGGAGGCAGTATTCTCGGAACTGACACATGTCAGTGTGGAGAGTGGTTTTCGATATCGCTCGTCCTAAATTTAGTGCAGTGCTCGCGGATATCCGCACGAACCTTCTCCGCCATAAAGATCTTGTTGAAAGACAAGCCAATTTACTACATTTCGATCAATTCCGTAGGCAGTATGAAGAGGCAGAATTACGGTTCAGGCAACAAGAAAAAGTGGAAATACGAAGACAAAAGATGGAGGTTTTGGAATGGTTGGCAATGACTCCAACAGAGACTACTCCTGCGGGAGACCAAGAATACTATTCGGGCAAGAGAAAGAACTATCCTACCAGCGGACAGTGGCTCTCTAGTTGTCGTGAGTATCAGGAATGGATTGACCACCAGACAACCCACATATCTTGTATTTGGCTCAATGGGAAGCCTGGGGCAGGTATGGCACTACGATTGTCTTGTCGCGGGCGCCATTTTTCAGTCAACAACTAATGTTTTTACAGGTAAGACGGTTCTTGCTTCATATATAATTGAGCAAGTGTGCAAGGTGCCCGAGTTTGATGTGGGTTGGTTTTATTGCAAGTTTGGGAATAATGATAAGAGTACCCTCTTGGCAGTCTTAAGGGGGGTGATAGCCCAACTTGCTCAGACGAATGCCCAACTGTACCCCCACGTTCTCGAGGCAAAAAATACAACTGGGAACCTCAAGCTAAATTCACAACAAGCGGCCAAAGACCTATTGGCTGAATGTTTGCAAGTGTTGGAGAAGACTTGTATAATCATTGATGGTCTGGACGAATGTGACAAGGATGTACGAGGAGAGATTATCTCTCTATTTGCCAGATTGGTAAAAGAGCGGAATGATGCTGTACCTGGCTCAGTGCGGGTTCTCTTTGTTAGCACTGATGAAGCTGACATTCGGAAATCACTCTCTAAAGCTGCAGCTGTGTGCTTAACCCTGAAAGGCTCAGATAATTTTTCCGAGATGCAAGACTATGCTCGCACATGGGCGAAGCGAATTCAGGACTTACACACCCTCACAGACCAGAAGACAGAGGAAATTGTTAGCGAGGTGATGAAGAGAGCAGATGGTAAGCCCTCAGTATACCTCTTTGGAGCAACTTAAACTTACATCACTAGGGATGTACCTCTATTGCTCCTTGGTCTTTAATAATTTAGCCGATCAGTTGACACTTGCAGACCTTAATCGTGAGCTGCACCCAGATTGCCTGCCTAGAGGCCTTGGAGATGCGTAAGTGAAAGCTCACTGGGGCGAGATATGCAATTATTGAAATTGTGTTAGGTATGATAAGATTCTACATAGAATCAATTCGCATTACCGAGTTTATGCAGAGAGGATTCTTGGCTGGCTGGCTTGTTCCAGGCGCCCTCTCAAGTGGCATGAGATACAAGGCGCCCTATGTATTGATACTACTGATGGGACCTTCGATCAAACAAGGCGCTTAATACGGGTTGCAAAGGAGCTGTGCGGTGCTCTGGTAGAGCTTCATGATGACGAAACTGTACAGTTTGTGCACACAACTGCCAGAGAGTGAGTCTAGCCTGCCTAGGATATTGATTACAGTTTTGCTGACACCGATGGATAGGTATATTATTAGGCAGCGGTATTCGGCAAGCACAGACCAACCCAGGGAAATCGAGCCATGGATCAGCATTGCAGAAGCTCGCTCTCAAGCTGCTTTGGCATGTGTTCAATACCTTACCCTGGATTGTTTTAAACTGGATCTCAGCGACGAGGAGGTCAGCAACTTTGTGCACAAAGGTTATTACTGTTTCCAGGATTATGCTGTGGTATACTGGTATGATCATGTGGAACTCAGTTTGTCAGATGCTACCACGGGGGGGCCATTTGTAAATTCTCTCCTCTCAGCTTTGGATTTGTTTCTCACACGCAACTGGCATTCGCTAGAGACCACTGAGCAAAAAAAGAAAGTCCGAAGCGTGCCTATCAAGGTTTTGCAACGTTTCAAAGTCTTACATGACACACGTTTCCCCGAGGTATTCCGCAAGCTTACGATCCTCGCGTCCGCACGCGAGAGGCTTGGGGCACCCTCACCCTTCGAGTTTCTGAATTTTAGGATACAGGTTGGGCGGGCTAGGACTCTCCTCGAAGGTCGGCATGAACCGGTCTTCAGCACAACACAAGTTCAGGACCTACAGAAATTCTATGGACATGCCTTCAACCATTTCAAGTGTCGGCAGGAAAGTTGTGCAAGGTTCAGCCAGGGTTTTGCCTCTGTCAGAGAAATTCAAAAGCACCAAGGATTACACGATAGGAGCTTTCGGTGCCCAGAACGAACATGTCCTTCAGCCGAAATAGGATTTGCGACGAATACCGAGCTTCAGTCACATTTGACATCTCAGCATCCTCCAAAGGTTTTATTTCACGAAACTGAAGTTGGGTTCAATCATGACTATGATGACACATTCATTGTGGAGGCTTCCGGGCAAGGGCAGTTGGACATTGTCAAGAGCTTAGTCCACGGTGGGATCGATATCAACACACAGGATACGGAGGGAATGACGGCATTGCATCGAGCGTGCTTGGGTGGGCATGAGGAGCTTGTTCGATTTTTGATTGGGTTTGATCATATAGTGCTTTCAGCCGAGGATACCAACTGGGCCACACCACTGATACACGCTGCTGCAATCGGACATGAGGCTATAGTACGATTGCTGCTTGAGAGGGGTCATGTGGGTACCAATGCACAAACCAAGGATGGTTGGACAGCACTGATATGGGCAGCTATAAATGGGCACGACGCTGTTGTGCAATTGCTGCTCGAGAGGGGTGATGTGGACGCCAATGCACAAGACAAGGATGGTTGGACAGCACTGATATGGGCAACTATAAACGGGCAAGAGGATGTTGTGCAGTTGCTGCTTGGCTGGGGTTATGTGGACGCCAATGTACAGGACCATAATGGTTGGACAGCACTGATATGGGCAACTATAAATGGGCGCGAGGCTGTTGTACGGTTGCTGCTTGACAGGGGTGATGTGGGCACCAATGCACAAGATAAGGATGGGTGGACAGCACTGATATGGGCAGCTATCAGCGGGCACGGGGCTGTTGTGCAGTTGCTGCTTGAGAGGGGTGATGTGGACGCCAATGCACAAGACAAGGATGGTAAGACAGCACTGATATGGGCAGCTGGAAGCGGGCGTGATGCTGGTGTGCGATTGCTGCTTGAAAGGGGTGGTGGGGACCCCAATGCACAAGATAAGAATGGTAGGACAGTACTGATGTGGGCAGCTGGAAACGGGCACGAGGCTGTTGTGCGATTGCTGCTTGAGAGGGGTCATGTGGACGCCAATGCACAAGACAAGGATGGTAGTAGGACAGCATTGATATGGGCAGCTGGAAGCGGGCACGAGGCTGTTGTGCGCCTACTGCTTGGAAGGGGTGATGTGGACGCCAATGCACAAGACAAGGATGGTTGGACAGTACTGATATGGGCAGCTATAAACGGGCACGATGCTGTTGTGCACTTGCTGCTTGAGAGGGGCGATGTGGACGCCAATGTACAAGACAAAGATGGTAAGACAGCACTGATCTGCGCAGCTGGAAGCGGGCGTGAGGCTGTTGTGCGATTGCTGCTTGAGAGGGCTGGTGTGGACGCCAATGGACAAGACAAGAATGGTAGGACAGCACTTATGTGGGCAGCTGGAAACGGGCACGAGGCTGTTGTGCGATTGCTGCTTGAGAGGGGTGATGTGGATGCCAATGCACAAGACAAGGATGGCAGTAGGACAGCACTGATATGGGCGACTGGAAACGGGCACGAGGCTATTGTGCGGCTGCTACTTGAGAGGGGTGATGTGGATGCCAATGCACAAGACAAGGATGGTGGGACAGCACTGATATGGGCAGCTATAAACGGGCGCGAGGCTGTCGCGCAGTTGCTCCTTGCTCGGGGTGATGTGGACCCCAACGTACAAGACAAGGATGATAGGACCGCACTGGTATGGGCAGCTGAAAAAGGGCGCGAGGCTGTTGTGCGATTGCTGCTTCAAAGGGGTGATGTGAATGCCAATGCACAAAGCAAGGGTGATGAGACATCACTAATTCAGGCGGCTGAGGGTGGGCACGAGGCTGTTGTGCGATTGCTGCTTGAGAGGGGTGATGTGAACGCCAATGCACAAACCAAGCGTGGTGAGACAGCACTTATGCAAGCAGCTCGGGGTGGGCACGAGGCTGTTGTGCAGTTGCTGCTTGAGAGGGATGATGTGGCAGCCAATGCACACGACACGTATGGGGCAACAGCACTGATGTGGGCGGCTGGGCGCGGGCACGAGGCTGTTGTGCGATTGCTGCTTGAGAGGGGTGATGTGGATGCCAAAGCACAAGCCAAGGATACAGCACTGAGACGGGCAGCCGGAAACGGGCGCGAGGCTGTTGTGCGGTTGCTGCTTGAGAGGGGTGATGTGGATGCCAATGCACAAGACAAGGATGATAGTAGGACAGCATCACTGATACGCGCAGCTATCAGCGGGCATAAGGCTGTTGTACGATTGCTGCTTGAGAGGGGTGATGTGGAGATCAATGCGCAAGGCATGGATGGCAAGACAGCACTGATGGGGGCAGTTATACAGGGGCACAAGGCTGTTGTGCAATTGCTGCTTGAGAGGGGTGATTTGGACGTCAATGTACAAGACAAGAATGGTAGGACAGCATTGATGTACGCAGCTCCACATTGGATTGGTATCACGAGAGTACTGCTGGCGGATCCCAGGGTAGCTGTAGATGCAAAAGACATAAATGGGAGAACAGCACAGATGCAAATAAAGACCAAGAGAGCCCGATCAGCCTTTTTGCATGCATGCAGCACGGTGGGAATGGAAGGGCGTGGGTCGAACACCCTGGACCAGACAGAAAAAGACCTCAACCAGAGTATGCAAGATTGACACGGACAAGGGGCGAGACTATGACAAGGGGCGCGACCATAACAAAGAGACACCAAGACACCAGTGGTGCATACAGCTAGGTAGCAGATGAATTGGGTTGGGTCTCCTTACAATTGGTAGCTTATATTTGTGTGATTTACCTTTGGCTCGTTCTCCTTTCCCCTCACTTTGCTCTTTGCTCCTTACAAGTTACTCTGTTCTGTCGGTTCTTCCTTCCCAGATGTTTGTTATGCTGTTTTGCTCTACTATTCTCTGATCTAGGTCATCTATTTAATCCGCCCTTCTTGCAGGCCACCTTCTCTCTCCGCTAGTGGCTTACATATCTTCATCTTACCCAACTGTAATTATCTTGTTCACATAATTGTTCTGTCCCAGTCGTAAATACGTCCCATTCATGAATGGGACGCTAGTGTACGGCCCACCCATGAATGGCGCTAATAGCCATGAATATGGCGGCTACAATAATATAGGTTAATAGAATTATAATTATCTCATATAACTACATAAGTACCGGAACTTCCGAAATATGGAAAAATCAGATATAAATACGCAAAATACTAGAAAACCTGGTCCTGCATGTAAAGGTGGATATTAGCATAGAGACACTAGCTCGTGGGACTAGAGGGGCTAAGGGGAGCTGACTAAGGAAAAGTGGGATAAAAACGTAAGAGGGGAGTAAGAACTGTACAATAGAGCGGGAGGAACAACCTTTATGCACTGGGAGAGAATTCACCCTCTCTAAGGTCATGAGCCCTTTGTGCCTTCGCTGTGCCTACATTCTCTCATCAACCATAGATCCTTTGTCCATCCTATATCTCTTATATCTCTCTCGTCAACTCTATACCTCTTGAAAAACACACTGCACTAACGTCTGGGAAAAACTAACTCACAGGCAAACTGGGTAGGTCAAGAGGTCCCATCCGTAGGGGAGAGTCGAGAGGATCATACCGTCTCAGAAATCGTAGACCAGTGGACCTTGAAGACATTGAAGATGATGAGGAAGAGGCAACTACACCTTTTACACAAGCCATGGCTGACAAGGATTTTACATCCCTCGTTGGAAAAATTACCAAGCTCAAAGGGGGCTCAAACTATCATATATGGGCTAAGGACATAGAGATGTGTCTGCTCTGTAATAAATGTTGGGATGTGGTTACTTCTGCACTACCTGCAGAACAAGCCCGAACTGAAGAATGGAAAACTAAGGATAACTGGGCCAGAGGTGAGATACACCTGTGTTGTGAAGCTGACGTGCAGGACATTATCATCGATTCTGAGCATGCCTATAAATCATAGACACTACTACAGAACGAATATTGCAAGAAGGGTGAACTCAAGATGAGGAGATTGAAAAAGGAGTTCTTCTCAGTATCTATGATAGAGAGCAGTTGTGGAGAATACATGAAGAGAGTTAGAAAAATCGTCTCTGAATTGAAGGAGTGTGGTGAAAAGATAAAAGATGAGGATGTTGCATACACTATTCTGCTCAGATTGGGAGAGAAGTATAGCTCTTTAGTGGTGACATTAACAAATATGGCAACACCAGAGAATTCCCTATCAATGGCTCGAGTGAGTGAACAGATATTGACTGAAGAACGAAGACTAAATCAATTCAATTCACCTCAACAAAAGCCTGACCAAAATGTCAACAACCTCCTAGCATACAAGCAGGACACATCATTCAAAGGTGACCTACCGCATGTTGCATTTGTTGCACATACGAATACAGGGTCCTATAGACAGAATCCATATCCCCAGAGCGGAGCGTTTCGAGAAAGAGGGGGATACCAACTTGGAGGCCCTGCAGGGACAAGATTTGGCTCGTCACAAGCCACGTCTGCCACAGTGCAACAAATGACAAAACCCCAAGAACCTGGTGCAGCAGATACAACTCATACTTGGTCCCAACATCAACAGATGTGGGCCTATGCACCCTGGCAATATAGAAACCTCCCATGGGCTACAGTACCCTAGCAACCGAGACCCTACCAACACTAATACACCGAAGCGACACAATCAATATTACCTGACCACCAACAATATCAAGCGAGAGAGGAGAAGCAATGCTATACATGTGGCATATGGGGTCATACAAGGAGAAACTGCTGGCAGGAACACCCAGAGTTGCACCCGGCGAATAAACAATAGGTAACGCAGCAGCTAGCCTTACTAGGTCGAGAAGAAGGAGGAGACAAGGCTCTGGTGCAAAAGACGATTGAATACAATCCTCAAGCAAATATTATGAATAAGGAACAAGCAGAGGAGCTAAGAAAGGATGACAGGGTGAGAGAAGAACATCCATTCGAACTGAATATGGTGATGCAAAGAGAGAACGATCAAGCAGATGAGTTAAAGGACGATAGACTGAGAGAAGAACATCCATTCGAACTGAACATGGTGATGCAAGAAGAGAACGATCAAGCAGATGAGTTAAAGGACGACAGACTGAGAGAAGAACATCCATTTGAACTGAATATGGTGATGCAAGAAGAGAACGATCAAGCAGATGAGTTAAAGTACGACAGACTAAGAGAAGAACATCCATTCGAACTGAATATGGTAATGCAAGAAGAGAACGATCAAGCAGACAAGTTAAAGAAAGACAGAGTGAGAGAAGAACTTCCATTCAAACTGAACATAGTGATGCAAAAAGAGAACATTATATCAGGAAGGTTACACTGTTTCCCAACAGAAGAAGAAGAAGAAGGGAGTCAAGACCAATGCCCTTATGAATACCCAGTAAACATATCAGATGACAGAGTACTTATCGCAGGTGTGATATGCGAGGAAGAGTTAGACATGGAAAACAGAAAGAGGAGAGTTGATATCGACAGACGATGGCTAATAGACAGTGGAGCAAGCTCCCACTATATCAAAGAGATATCAAAGTTCAGAGCCTATAAGTAGCTACCTAAACCGGTAAAAATCCACACAGGAAAGGGCCCCATTTGGGGAATAGCCAGAGGGGAGGTAGACATTGGGATGGTAATAGGAAAAGTGGTCATTGGTGATGTGCTGCTAGTACCAGATCTGGATGTGGAATCAGACCTACTATCTGTTACGGCATTGATGCGAGTGGGATTCGGGGTGAACTTCGAGAGAGGCCTAGCAGAGATACACAAGGACAAGCAAACGTGGGGAGTGGCCTCACCAACAAAAAATGATAGTGATCTCTGCTATCTAGAGGAATACGAAAAGGTTCAGCATTACGCTTTGGTAACACAATGTATCGATACCCAAACCCTATAGACCTGGCACAAAAGACTCGGACACCTTAACAGCAAAGCGATCAGATCCTTGGTACCTATGGTCACAGGCATAAAAATCGGCGATCCTTATACGAGGATTGGTGAATGCAATATAGACTGCATTGACTGTCTCAAGGGCATGCAACATGAGACAATCTCCAGGTTCCCATTCACAAAGGCAACCAGGCCCCTGGAGAGAGTGAGTGCAGATATTGCAGGGCCAATGAAATGCCCAGACTGTACCTGGAATTATAAGTACCTCCTCGTATTTATTGACCACCATACAAGATACACCTGGGTTTTCCCCCTCATATCGAGAGACATGGTGCTGAGAGCACTGCAAATCTGGAAAGTGAGTACTGAAAATGCGTGTGGAAACAAGCTACTGATACTGCAAACAGATAATGCAGGTGAATTCATAGGTAAAAAATGGACAAAGCTATGTCAAGACGAAGGGATCTCACACTATACGACTGCACCATATGGACCCAGTATGAACTCATATGCCGAATGTGTTATATGGTCAATAGTGAATCATGCTTCGTCAATGCTATGGACGGTAGAAATAAAAGAGAAGTTCTGGGCACTCGCAGCTAAAGCCTCTGTGTACCTACTGAACAGATCGCCACACAGTGGGTTAGAAGAGTCTATACCGCATGAAATGTGGTTCAAGCAAAAGCCGCACGTTGGACACATTAAAGTGTAGGGGTGCAGAGCCTGGTCGGCTGTCCCGAAAGAACGAAGAAAGAAGTTTGATATGAAGACTAGGGAGTGCATACTAGTTGGATTTTATGATACTGAGAATCTGTATCAGTTGTAGGATATAAAAGCAAAAGAGCTGATAAAGAGGAGAGATGTTATTTTTCACGAACATATAATAGGTCATCCAAGTCTAGCCAGGAATAACGAGGTGGCCCCTGGTAAAAAAGTAAATATTCTGGGACAACAAGTACAACAGGAAAGAACAGAAGAGGAAGCAGAGGAACTCGAGAACCTTTACCCAGTGATTGAGATATTGAAGGATGAAGAATGGGTGGGCATCCCAGAAAGAGTATTGTCTATGCAAGACGAATTGGTGCAGGTGCAAAAGCCAGTCCTGAAGTCATTTGATAAGGCTATGAGTGGTGGCGATCGAAAACAATGGTTGGAGGCCATAAAATCAGAACACGACTTCCTAAAACGGAATAGTATCTACAAGTGGGTAGTCTTACCGAAAGGGAAAAAAGAACTGCCATGCAAGTGGTTGTTTAACATAAAAAGAAAGCTAGATGGATCAGTTAATAGATATAAGGCGAGGATTGTAGCTGGAGGTCATAGACAAAAGGAAGGAATAGACTTCAAGGAAACCTTTGCACCAGTAGCGAAGTTTGCATCATTAAGACTGTTGTTGACGATGGTGGCATTAGAGGATTTAGAAGGCGAACAAGCTGACATTGTTACAGCATTCCTGTATGGTGAGCTGGATAAGGTTGTATATATGAAAGTTCCAGATAGCGTGACCCCAGAAATAGGTGATGAGTATATTGACACAGATGGCTCAGTGAGGAAATTTACAGAAAAAGACATAAGAAGCGGTATGGTGGTTAAGGGCATGACACCAGAAATAGGTGATGAGTATGTTGATACAGATGGCTCGGTGAGGAAAATTAAGGAAGAAGACATAAGCAGCGGGATGGCGGTTAAGATTGTATAGCTTTTATGCAAAAGTCTCTATGGGTTAAAACAGGCTCCTAGGTGTTTTTACAGAAAGTTGGATGGGGTGCTAGTAGAAAAAGGGTATACGAGGGTATTATGTGATTATGGAGTGTAGATTTGCAAAGAGGAAGTTGTGTTAATTGTGCATGTCGATGATATGCAAATGTTTGGCACTCACATTAGGATACACAAACTAATAGCGGCACTGGAGACGGTATTCATACTAAAAAGACTAAGGCCTACAGGAGATGAATTGTTCCTGGGTCTAGAGGTAGAAAAGGACAGATTGAATAGGAGGATTGCTCTAACACAAGCTCACTACGCAATGCAAGTGCTACTCAGGTTCGGAATGGACGCTTGCGCTGAGGTCCTAACACCTATGGACCAGAAGGAGGACTGGACGATAAGAAAAGAAGATATACCTCTTAATGAAGAAGGAAGGAGGCAATATCAAGCAGCCATCGGGAGTCTCATATATCTCATGCTAGGGACTAGACCAGACTTGTCGTACTCGGTGAACAAGCTCGCTCAATATTGTGCAAATCCGACTGAAAGGCACTGGAAGGGGATCAAGAGGGTACTGAGATTTATCAAGAGGACGATCAACACGACGCTATAGCTTGGGAATGTCATACAAGATCAAGATGAGGAAGTACCTAGGGGAGCGGTATGCGGGTATTTTGATACCGCATATATGGATGACAAAAAAGACAGGTACTCAACTATGGAATATGCCTTCTTCTGTGCAGGTTCTCTAGTCTCATGGTCTTCCAAGAAGCAACAGACAATTGCGCTTAGCACGACGGAAGCTAAATATCTAGCAGGCACAGAAGCATCGAAAGAAGCAATCTGGATTCAACAGTTCTTGCAAGCAATCGGCATACAATCAGCGAATGTTTATCCTGCAAAATTATATGGTGATAACCAAGGTGCAAATGCACTAGCAAGAAACCCTGAATATCACAACAAAACCAAGCATATTCACGGAAGGCAGAGATTCATCACCGAACTAGTCGAGCAAGAAACAATCACTGTCTCCTATATTCCCACCAGAAACATGGTAGCTGACACGCTCACAAAAGCTCTACCAAAAGATCAGTACTGGCGCTTCATGAGGATGTTAGGCCTACAGACGAGCAAAAGTGAAATGATTGGAGTGATGGTACAAAGTGGTCATACATGTAGGCAGTGTGGACAGGAATACAAGTCTCGTAACAAGCTTTATACGCACTTGAGAGAGATGAAACACGAGAAGGACTGAAAGCGGATGTGGAGTGAGCTGGTGAAATGGTGATGTTGAGTGAGCTAGTGACATGGTGATATTAAATGAGTGGGTGAAATGGTGAAATGGTGATGTTGAGTGAGCTGGTGAAATAGTGTGCACCTGAGAGAGATAAAACACGAGAAGGACTGAAAGCGGATGTGGAGTGAGCTGGTGAAATGGTGATGTTGAGTGAGCTAGTGAGATGGTGATATTGAATAATGCCAGAGGTAGAAAAATATCATGTAGAAATAAATGAAAATATGAGATCAATCTATTGCGCCGGCATATTCAGAATATGAAATATTACTACGTAATTTGACTATAGCAAATAATATACGACTTTGCAGAGGCCCTGTGTAAAGGGTGGCCTAGACAGATAGGGAGTACCCAGGCCGGCTGGATACTCACGGCTATCTGTGTAGGTTACTAACTAAAGAGTCTGACGACTTCCAGACAGGAAGAAGACAAACACTCGAGATAGTGAGGTTCGAGAAGTTAAAGAGTTCGAGAATTCGGAAAAGAAGAAGTGACCAGAATAGCGAGTATTAATTGATACTAACTATACTAGAGTAAGAGAAAGTTGCGTGAAGAAGAAAGACAAAATAGAGCATCGAAATCAGTCTCTTTAATAGAGAACTGACGGATCCCAATGCAGAAGTACAAGACTCATACTAGATGAGTCCAACAACAATCATAATGATGCAGTCATTATGAGTAACAGGAAGAGTCACAAAGAAATAACAAAAACGTCATCAGGAGCGTACGCTGACGTCGAGATAACAACATGAAACCTAGGCTCCAGCCTGGTATACAAGATGACTTATAAAGACTCAAAAAACCCGAGAATTGCTCATACTTGCACAGCCAAGTTATGACGCAATTATAACGCTGTAAGAAAGACGCAGATGACAGGAAATAAGCGGAAATAACATGATTATAAATCGTAGGAAACATAGATTCCTTACACCTTGGAAGGGCAAATTCAGGGTAACTCGTGATCGATATCCGACCAGGGCCACAGCATCTATATTTTAATAAATCAAAAAAGCTGTACAGTGCAAGGTACCATTGACTGGAAGGGTGTCAATGCAACAAAAATATTATATCGGTATATACCCTTGATTATAAGGGTATGTGATACAACAAAAGATTTTTATCGGTGTACACCCTTGATTGAAAGGGTGTGCCGATACAACAAACAAGTTGTACCGGTGCAGACTCTTGATTTGAAGGCTGTATCGACACAACGAAAAAGTTGTATGAGTGTACACCCTTATTTAAAAAACCTCTATAAGTGTACACCCTTATTTAAAAAAGTTGTATAAGTGTACACCCTTATTTAAAAAAGTTGCATGGGTGTACACCCTTACTAATCACATTTAACAAAAAGTTGAATAGGTATACACCCTTACATGAGACAGTGTACCGACAATACAAAAACTATTCACCGGTGTAGTCTTAGATATTTTATATTCAAGTCCAATCCTTAAGGGTAATGCAATAATTTTGCTGTCTACTTGAGGGTGCTGTACATTATTCTCCATGGAACCAGCAACGCAGTATCCGGGATATAAAAGGGTGTAAGAACAAAAACGGGGGAAAAACCACTTCTAATAAATTGTGTCATGGGACAGAGAACAATTTCAACGTGATACTAGCTCTTACAAGGGTGTAGACACAAAAGAGTGGGAAAAACGACTCGCAACTTTATCCAGTTAGGGAACTAAACCATAATCTCATTACCTGCAGGAGTTGAAATCCCGTGCTACGAGTCACTTTGTCAAGAGCCTGGGGGGACGGGAGGTCATAAGGTCATGTGAAGGATGTTGCATAGGAGGAAGTGACGGCCACGTGACGGCCAAGTGAGATATGTAGCTGGGACGTCTGCATGAACTGAACATCATACATCTACATAGAATATACTTTATACATGCTCATCACGGAAACCTTCAGTGACCGTTGTAGGGAACCTTCAGTGACCTGCAAACCGTAAGGAGGCCTTCAGCATTCCTTACAGACTTCTACCGCGTGTTTTAGAAAACAAAGATCATAATGCCATGAAATTTATGGGACTAAATCCGCCGGGCCAACTCATAGGGCGCCTGCATATCTGAAATGGCCGAGACAAGCAATCCGAGGGCTCACATATTTGGAAACGGACAAAGGCCCCCAAAGACAGTGGCTACGAGAGATGGGAAAGGTGGAGGATGCGAGCTGCATTTGCGACGGCTGGACACCACGGAATGCAGCCCACCGGTACATATGCCCCTGGGTGGGAGATGGTAGAGGGAGGTCGAAGGAGCAGGCGAGACAGGATGCAGAGTGGTGCGCGGAGGTGGTGCGGTTAACATTTTTAGCTTAAGTATGTAGAAAGCGGGGAGAGCAGGGACTGGCCCGGTAGGAGAGAGAGGCACCTGGTAAAACAGGAGGCTGCAGTCCTTCGTCATAGTCTAGATAGGCTCAATACGAATAATG
>Ga0307514_10003954_pt1 | contig 13855 bp, 3 predicted proteins | sample 16_EM_MG_FD_203088 | JGI IMG/M metagenome (GOLD analysis project Ga0307514, IMG submission 203088) | Populus trichocarpa ectomycorrhiza microbial communities from riparian zone in the Pacific Northwest, United States - 16_EM | ecosystem: Host-associated > Plants > Roots > Unclassified | place... | reverse complement strand
AAGCCAAATTTTTCTTTGACTGGAAAGTGTTTTTCGTTGACCAACTTTCCTAATGACAAACAAACACATGAAAGTTTACAAAGTGGTTTTCAGGAAACCACTTTCCGTCAAACAAACGAGACCTAAGAAAATCCTCGCGACAATGTGCAAATGGTGTGTTATTCTTTTTTTTTTTTTTAATATGCTCACACTGAAATTATCAAAACTTTTTTTATTAGAAAAATGGAGAGATGCCTTTTTAACCTTTATTTCAATTATATTAATTTTATTTTATATCTATTCTAATTGCTTACAGTATTTATTGAATTAAGAATCCGAGCCAACAAAACTTTTTTTTTTGTTTAAGATAAATATATTAACAAGAGAATTAGAAAGTACACAATAAAATTATTATTTTTAATTTGATTTAGATTATTGCTTTCCTTAAAAACAAAATTTTATTGTTGTACACTTCAAAAAAAAATTAAAAGCTTTATGCATTGTTAGATCAAATATCTTAAAATACATCTTTCTCTTAGCTTGATGATGCAATATTTGATTAGCATTAAAGTTTTTTTAACATTTGCTAGAACATATAATATTTTATTTATTATATTAAACACACACAACAACATTGTAGCTCAGAATTAAAGTTTTTCTTGACAAAAAAAAACACGTTAACAATACTCGTATATTTTTTTGTTGAAAAAATATTTTTATCAAGCTCACAGCAAAGCACAGGCACTCTATCTAATATATATACTATTATCCATTCACCTTTTAATTTATAGCATAATTGTCAAACTCTACTTAAAGGTTGACCCGAAAAGGGCTTGGGTCCCTAGGTTAACCTAGTGAGACAATGACATACTATATTAAAAGTGATTTAATATGTTGAATTTAAGTATGGCTAAATTTCAATATAATTTTAATTAATGAAAATTTTAAAAATATAAAGACTTAAAATTTTGAATGAACAAATATATTAAACTTAAAGTCTCAAATATTCAAATGATAACCACCACAATCCATAATTAAAAAACACAAGTTTCTTCACTTTAAGTAATATTGTTGTTAATATTTGTTGGTTTATAGTTTACTCGATCAGGTTTGGCCAGGTCACTTGAATAATTAAAAACCTAATCTAGTAGAACAAGTTTTGTTAGGTTATAATCGGTTTAACTAGCAACCTAGTTTTGGCTTAGACTTTAAGCCTTGGATTTTTTTTAATCAATCTTCGGAATTTTACAATTATGTTATATAGGTGGTGGTGTTAGAATGAAAATAATATCTTATTCTATATAGGATGTAATGTTGGAGTGAAACACCAAGGTCGTGTTCATAAGTAGAAACATATCTATTTTCTAAATCTAAAAACATTTGTCTATATAAAATGAAAAATATGATTTTGTGTTTAATTATAATTTTTTTTTATTTAAAGAATTCGAAAACACATTTTTCCAACTCTCCCACTTATAACTAGTCTTTGAATTTTATTTTTTATATATATATCATGTCTCCTCTTTTGTCTTGTTTCCACTATCTTCATCTCCTCTATCCCGAGATATCACCAAACGTTACCTAAAAAATATCTTTTTTACCCCAAAAAAACTTAGAAGGAAGCACAAGTTTTCTATAGAAAACAAGAAAAAGAAACTATATATATGGACAAAATTGGTGTGGAAGCTAAACATGAGAGAGAGAGAGAGAGAGAGAGAGAGAGAGAGAGAGAGAGAGAGAGAGAGAGAGAGAGAGAGAGAGAGGGGGATGCTAAATTTATATTAAAGCTTCAATTAATGTATGCACAACACCACCAAAAAGATCTCGACGATATGATTTCATAAATACCAAGGAAAGCCATAATTGAAGCTAGGGGTGATCCACACGCACTACCAAAAAATGGTGGGTATGGCCCAATACTACATGCACTAGCCAAAATCTTCTCTCTTCCATTTTAGTTCTATCCCTGCCTTTTTTTTAGTTATTCTTTTAGTCCTCCAAATTGGTTGACCATGTCAAGTTAAGCTGTTTAAGTTAAATCCCAAACGAGCTAACCATGTCAGGTCATGTTGTTTAGGTTAAAGATTAAATAGGCTAACCATTTAAGCAATCACATCATCTTCTTTTCTCTTCTAATTTAACCCTGAAAAAACTATTTGGGCCTCAATCAGTACCTTGGGAATTTTTATTTACTAACACACACCACAATGCACAGTGACGAGTTCATAGGCATTCTATACGATGATGTATTCTCCTTGACTTGTTCATTGTTAGTATGATGCCTATCTCTATCCACTAACATCAATTTTCTACCAGCATGTCACCTCCATGAACACCTACCAATCATTAACCTCTCCATCAATAACAAGTAATACACCACAATCAATTGTAAGCACCAACTACTCCACCAATTATATAAACAACTCACACGAGATACTACAACTCCACTCACCACAAATGCCTACAACATCATCCTTCATACTCTATGAGGTAAATTAACATGACCAGGATCTATAAAAACCTATATCGAGTCCTTATGTAATGACTCGAGATTTCTTATCATTACATGATCGAAATTGATGGTAATTTTTTTTTTGTAAGCCTTTTCATCCTCGATACTTCTCACGATAACATTCCAAAAATTTGTAAATCAACATCCCTATAAAATGGGTACTTGATACACATACCCATAAGATTATATTTACATATTCATAAGTTTACATTACATCATATTAACATATTCATAAGTTCGCATTCTTGTTCTAACCTCGTTATCATCACTAGTTTATACAAAAGTGTTGAACGACAATTACACAACTAGTACATTTGTTCATACAAAATACATAACACCTTACAACATGTGAATAGATAATTTATTCTAAAACATATGGACATGTGGAACAAGATTCCATATGCACCTTGTTGGTGTGACGTCACTGTTACAGTACAAAAATGAATATAAGAATTATAAACAATTCAAAACATGATGATAAATAACTAAAAGAAGAATAACATTACTTTCCGTTTATAGCCCAAATAAGTATAATCTTTTCATTACTCTTTATAATACATAATACAACCCTTATTACTTCTCCAACTATATTATCCTTGCTCACAAGTCCCAAACTCTCCGTAGGAGTGGTAGGGACGGAGTTAATTCATTAGCCAAAATTATTTTGTTTTGTTTTATTTTGGTCATCCTTTACAAAACCACTAAATAAGTTTATATGCATTGTTCCAACCCGGTCATCCATCTCAAATGTTGTTAACCATAGCTAATCATAATATTTGAACCCTGTCATCCTTATTGAATGCCCTTAGTCGACGCTAATTATGACTTTCAACCCGGTCATCCATTTTGGATACCATTAGCTGAAGCTAATCATAATATACACATCCGGTCATCCATCTTGGATGTCTTTAGCCGTAGCTAGTCACAATATTCAAACCTTGTCATCCCTCTTGGATGCCCTTAGCTGATGCTAATTATGACTTTCAACCCGATCATCCATTTTGGATACCATTAGCCAAAACTAATCATAATATACCCACTCGGTCATCCATCTTGGATGCCATTAACCGTAGCTAATCACAATATTCAGACCCGATCATCCATTTTAGATATCATTAGCCGTAGCTAATCATAATATACACATCCGGTCATTCATCTTGGATGTTATTAGTCGTAGCTAATCACGATATTCAAACATGGTCATCTATTTTGGATACCATTAGCCGTAGCTAATCATAATATACACACTCAATCATCTATCTTGGATGTCATTAGCCATAGCTAATCATAATATTCAAACCCAATCATCCATTTTGGATACCATTAGCTAAAGCTAATTATAATACTTAGCCCGATCATTCATCTTGGATGCCATTAACCAAAGCTAATCATAATGCTCAATCTGGTCATTCATCTCGGTTGTTGTTAATCGTAGTTAATCACAATACTCAACCCGATCATCCATCTTGGATATCATTAGTCATAGCTAATCATCATGTCCAAGCCCGGTCATCCCTTTAAGATTTCATTAGTCAAAGCTAATTATCAAAATCCAATCCTATATTTTATGAACGATTCATTATTCACACAAAATGGTAACAGATCCTTTATAACATATTCATTTCAGAGAATTAATATTATGCTAAAAGAGGGTGGAAAACCAACTCTCTATTCCTCTTGTATAGTGTCTTTGTCTGGTCGAAGGTCCGATTCCGGTCGTACCACTTGACATATCACATGATCATAATCAACATACTCGTATCAAACAACTATATAACTATCATCATATATATTCAAATAATTCACATGTTCACATTCAAGTGTTCCACACATTATATAATCATACAATGAACATCATCACATCATTACATTTCTTTTTGTTTTAAGTGTGGCCACTCACGGGCGTCCTAATATTTAATTCTTGAGTTTTGTTGAGATTTAGACTAGATCGTCGATGAAATCAGTCAAGTCATTTCTGATATGGGATTCATCAACGAAACTAGGTCGTTGTTGTCACAAGAAGTCATCAGCGAAAACTGGGTCGCTAATAACACATAAATCATCAGCAAAATTTGTTCTATAGTTGACGCCTAAAGTCATCAGCGTACTTATCTACTATTGATTTGAAAATCGCTGATGAAAATTGCATCGTTGCTGACCCAGAAATTGTCAGCACAATTAGTTCTATAGTTGACATATAAAATCATCAGTGCATTCATCTATTGTTGGTTTGAAAATCATTGATGAAAACTGCGTCGCTGCTGACCTAGAAATTATCAACGCAATCAGTTCTACGGTCGCTGCCGACCCAGAAATTGCTAGCGCAATCCAGTCCTACGACTGACTTATAAAGTCGTCAGCGCCTATGTTTTTCTATTGACTCAAAAATCATTGATAAAAATTGAGTCGCTGTCAATCCACAAATTGACAGCGATGATTAAGTTATTTCTAGTTTTACTATTTCCCTAGGTTGCGTATAAGGTACGCGCTAAGCTTTCCCTTTTATTCAACACACCCTAAACAAATTTGGACATGTATCAAAACCAAACGTATTCACATTTATCACAAAGCTATCAAACAATGCACCACTGAAATCCAACATGTACATTCTTCCAAGGTCCTCCCTAACTATCATTCCAAGGTCGTGGCCAAACTTTTGTCAATAATCCTCTACTTCAAATTCTCAATTGTAACGTCCCAATTCAATAATACAATTTATAGTAATTCAACAACACATAAAAGTTCTACTTTCATACTATTTCATGTCATTCTAATGAGGTTCATCATGTAAGGTTTCTTCATGATTCTTCCCTTAGGCCGAATCATTGTTGCCTTTTATTTCCCTAATTAGTACATGCAATTCAACATATTTTATCACAAGTATATCCACAATAACATTTCTAAATGCATATACATCCAATTGGTTCATAATAATACATGTTCATTTATCACATAAACAAAATCAAAGCATTAATATGGCATAATTCTCGTTTCAGCTCCAGCATGCTTCTAAGGTTTAATGACAACACAATTCTACACATAGCATTATTCCAACACATTTTCACATAATTTCTTCAATCATATATGTAGAAATCATGTCATTAACACAAGCATAATTTTTGTTTTGGTTCTAGCATGTTCTAAGACTCTAAAAAGCTCACAATTCAAGCACTTTAACATATCAATTGCATTATGTCCCACCTTCTACAACTGGCTGGCCCTTCCTATAGGTTCATACATTTAATTTCACTTATATTCATTCATTTTTCTCTTGTAGGAGTCTATACATGTTTTTTTTTTTATTTGTTCATCATTCCCCTTAAATTCATCACTCTTAGTTGTTAAACCTTGAGTCACAATGTAAGAGCCCTAAACTCTTATTTTTTTTTAGTTCTATCAATTCTCTTTTTGTCTAAAATTTGGTGTAATAACCAGCCAAAGGAATGATGTTGGTCTTACCTCATGTTTTTGGGTAGTCTTAGTGTAAGATTCGGTGGTTTGTTCTTTTTTTTCTGTTTGATTTCTTTGTTCCCTCTCCTGTTGTCCAGCCGACCCTTTAGGCTCCTCTTTCTTCTATATTTTTGGTTTTCTCTCCTTCTCCTAACTCACCTCTCACTCATCACTCAAGAAAGTTGATATACAAGCTGGTTGGGTTTAATTTCTCCATAAGAAGGAGTATGTGCTGCAGCAATGGTTGCTACTGGTTCTGGGAAGAGGTCTAGGCTCATTCCTCCATGTTTTCGGTCACTTCTATTTCCCTCTAACTCTTGTCTCACTCAGCATCCAAGGAGTTTGGTATACAGTTGGTCGATTTTTCAGTTTTTCTTTGGGAGAAAAGGGTTGTTCCAACAGAGCTGCAGCCAGTTTTTTTTAGAGAAAGAGTCATTTTTTTCTCCCCCTTGTATTTATATCCCTCATAAATATAAGGAGGTGTTTGGGAGGCTGGTTATTCATGTTCTTATCCTTATTTTGTTTCATCCTAGAGCTGGTCTAATCCTTTATAATTCCCATTTAGGGTAGGCCAGTTCCACCCCCTCACTTTTCCTTTAGAGCAGGTTGGTCTGTTACCTCTAATTTCCTCCTAGCATAGGCCGACCTAATACTAATTTTTTATTGGGTGTTATACCCCAAGTAAGTTCATTTATGAGCAACAATATAACACAAGAAATTCCTCACAATAAGACTAAAAAACATGAACTAGAGTATACTATGTAAAGCCACAACACCACACTGCTACTTATACGCTCTTGCTCACCTACCACACTACTCATTCCTTGTATTATTTACTTCCATGCACAACATACTCCTCTCCTTCTACATTTTACTAACTTATAAATTAAAGGGTCCCCAATTCCAACAAGGAAACTTGTTTTGAAAGGAAACTAATGAAACTCACCCCACCAACCCATTGGACCAGTGACAAGTCCAAACATTCCAGACACTAACCAAGTTCATTTTCCATTACCTCATCAACTAGGTCAAGCCAAGACACTCCATTAGCCTAAATAATGTAGTCCGTGAAAAGCCCAACCAATCTAAAGTCTTGACGACTTCATCACACATCCATATAATAAATTACATATATTAAAATTTTAATTAATGTGATATTATGAGAAAACAATATCATTAAAATTTAAATAAACAATAATATTAAAGAGCTTATAAAATTTCTAAGAAACTTTTTCTTTTTTTTAACATATTTTTCAATTTTTAAAGTGGAAAATCATTTTCTAGATTCACCAAATGAATATATGTTCTACATTCTCCATTGGTTTTGATAAAAATTAAATTAAAGATGAAAATAAAAAATTATTCTTTACAACTAAACAACCTCCAAGTTTTGATATATAGGGCAATGAGGTTTTGACACAAATGGCTTACATTTAGTGAAATAGTTAGGCTTTTAATTGACATATTATTCCTTTTCTACTTCTGTCATCTCTTCAATTTTTTGCTTATAGGTTTCATATGACAATTTAATGTGCCAAAACCTTATTTAGCTCAAATTCTAAACTATAGGTCTAACAAAAAAAGTTAGAGAAAAAGAGTAGGCAAAGATAGAAGTGAAATAAATGTATAAGATTTAAAAGAGCGAGATTTGATAAAAAAAAAATTGAAAGGATATAAAAAAAAAAAGAAGCAAATTGAGGTTAGAGCATGGTGTTCTATGGCAACACCTATAGGTGCTTAGTTTGAACTAGATAGGTAGCTCGCACTATGCCGCAGGCTGACTTAAATGTTTTCCACCATTAAAAAAAGATGTTAAAGTGACACAAATGTTCCCAAAGAAGCAAAAAAAAAAATCAAGACTTGGGTCATTAACTTGATTGGGTTTAATATGTTGACCTTTAGTGTCATACATTCATATTTTTATATATTTTGATGATAATAATAAAATAAAAATAATATTCTTGATTGAGAATAAGCTTTAAACAGGTTTTATACGAAGAATATATTAACAAACATGACAGATTATGTAAAGAACTTAACCCAGAAGTTCAAAAAAAGAGCAAGATGAAGACTTAGAATAAGTGTTCATGTTTAAATGTAAATCTTTATATATTACTTGATAGCACAATTAAAATGAACTCACACACTTCACTATGTATGCATTAAAGGATTGATAATAATATAATAAAATCTAAGTTAGACGGTTCTAAAAATTCTCCTAGGTTTAAATTTTAGATCTGAAATTCGGCATGAACCGGTCGACTGTTTATTCATCAGTAATGAACACTTGAAAATTTTGCAAGAATTGGTCAACCGATTGGCTTAACTAATCTGAATCGATTGACCTATTAGTGGGATTGTAACAACTATTTTTTCTTTTTAAAAAAAAAAACACACACACACACTAATTGCAAAATCAGGATGATAATCTTAACATATATGATATACACGCTATTCTAAAAGTAAATCAACATCAAAATCATCAATCATTGATCATACTCTAGTGTATGTTATTAAACCTTTATATTCTAACATAAAAGTATTCAATCTCATTGTCAATACACTTAAACACCTTCATATCGTATAAGTGTTATCTAGTGAGGTATAGAAATATTAGAACTTCAAATTATAATATTCATTCTATTGAGAAAGTTTATTGTGAAAATAAAATATTTGTAAACCTTTAAAAGTTAGGTACAAACGCTTAGTTTGGTGAGGGAATTTCACCAAAGGAAAAAATCTTGAAGAAATATTTTCTTCAAGTGGTGTAAAAAGCTAGGTGTGAATTCATCAAGTGGGATTGTACTCTTGAGATTGAACTAGTGAAGGAATACAATACTCAAATACGGTTTAACACTTGAGATGTAGATGTAGGCTTGTCGAATCACGTTTAAATCAGTTTGCAAATTCTCTTCCTTAACTCCTTACTTTAAGTACTTTAAATTATATTGTTGGCTATTATATTTACTTGAAGTAATTTGTCCTAAGTGTAAAATTTAGTGATACGTCTAATTTACCCCCCTCTTAGGTGTTAATTTGCCTTAATCCTTGAACAACACTCAATAAGCTTGCATAATTTTGATAATAAAAAAATGCAACGGTAATAAATAAACTTATAAAAAAGCTTGACAACGAAAAAAAGAAAAACAAACCTAACCATAGCCCATCTTGGTTAGGATGTTAAATCTACGACCTACAGTGTATTGAGTTTTGCTTCACAACATTTTACTTACCACTCTTAGCGGGTCGAGTCATTTTTTCCTAACATGAAAAAAGAATGCTTAGGCGATGCTAACATTTCTAAATAAGTAAGAAAGATTTGAGACCCATGTTTATTGACTTGATGGGGTTCACTAAACCCGATTAATTTAATAATACGATTAAAAAAAGACATTAACAAAAAATAAAACAAAAAATGTAATAATTAACCATAAAAAATAAAATGTCAACTTTACTCATGAGGAGATGAAAGAAAAGTATGGTGGAGACTCATCGTTGCTTTGTCATTGACATCGGCCCTCAACTAGAAAGATCTCATTAAGGCAGTTCTAACGCCACTACAAAATGCTCCATATTGACACTGAGAGAGGTTGTACGTGGCGCTAAAGCAACAACCCGGAAAAGTAAGCCAAACAAATTATTATGAAGTTAACATCTCATGTTAATATTTAATAAATTAATTTAATCTAATTTAAAAAATATTTTTTAAAAAGCTAGGTTTAACAATTAAAAAACAACAAAAAAAGACTTGAGATAATCCTGGTCATTGTAAAAATTAGTGAAAAATCCTATAAAAAGCAAAACAACAACAACAATAATAAAGTCCAATCTCCAATCAAATAAATATTAAGAGATGAAATTGAAAAAAAAAATAAGCTTAAAAAAAAACCTCGGAAACCCAGGTGAATCTCTTAAACCTAGGTTAATATCCCAAACTCGTAACCCATAAAATCTTGACCCAGACTCAATCAAAAAGCTCAATTTCTAATAAAATTAATGTTGAAGTATGAAATAAAAAAAAACATCAATTTAAAAAAATTACCAAAGAATAAAATGAAACAATCAAAAGAATACGGATTAAATTTGGTATGACAAAAAATAAAGAAGGATGAAATTGAAAAAATAACCCGACTTTAAAAATCATCATAAGTGAAAAAAAATAACAATCAAAAGAATAGGGATTAAATTTGATAATTGAAAAAAATTGAAGGGGGATGAAATAAAAAAAATTCTAATTTCATAAATCATTCAAAATAAAACAAATAATAATTAAAAGAAAAGGGATTAAAGGTAAAGAAAAAAAATCAATTGAAGGGCTGATTTGAAAAATTAGATGGTAAACCTGAAAATCAAGGAGGAGAGAGAAAAAAAAAAGAAAAAAAGGTTATTGGTGTTAAATCAAAGCCCTTTTAACAACACATGTCATCCCTTCAGGAAGGAGATGCCTTGACGAATCAAACACTGCCACGGAAGGCAGCTTTCAGTGATCTGACGGTGGCTCATGCGTCGCCTACTTGCTAGCGCATGCACAACACGCCCCAACCAATTTGTTTTATATATAATTATATATTTATCAAAGTACTAAATTGTCCTTGACCAACTTAATAATAATTAAAAAAAATATATTTAAAAGACATAAAACCCCCTAAAAGCTAGCCTTACAATAATTGTTTTCATGGGACCAAGGCTAATATATATATATATATATAAATGCCATCACAGCCTTTTCCAATCAGTTAAGTAAATTTTTGCTTTTAAAAGCAATTATATTATTTTATAATGCTAAAAAAATATAAAAAAACTCTTTTAACTCGAATCAATTTTATAATATCAAATATATATCATAGAAAATACCATTTTATTATTGAAAGCCAATTCAATGGTTTTCGTTTGGAGGGAAAAAAAAGTCATTAAATTGTTCCAATCCGTATTATGACGACTCTTAGTGGCTATTTGGTATTGTGGTTGCGGGTGAGGTTCACCCGTAGCCACAGATATTGTTGTTTGGTTAAGCAAAAAACACAATTTTATTACCGGTATGACCCACCATAAATTATGGTTGTGCCGCAGGTTTACAAAAGCACAATTTTGCTGCTTCTTGTGTGGAGGAATCACTGAACAATGTAGCCATGGTCCACTGTTCACGTGAACAGTGGAGCATGCCTCAACTAAATAATGGAGCATGGTTGTACTGTTCACGTGACCAGTAGAGACATTCTCCATTGTTCCGGCCGGACCGAGTTCGGTTCAAAGCTAAAAATGCATTGAACCGGGTCCGACCCAGTAAAATAAAAAAAATTATTTTTATTTTTAATTGTGTTTTATTAAAAAAAAACTAGTTTTAAATATTATTCAATGACACTACATAAACTATAGTCCTTGTCGGATGTATTGATGGAATTGTAGATAGTTTAATGGAACAATAAAAAATATTTTATAAAAAATATTATTTATTTCATGATTTAATAACAATAGTTAAATCTATAATATTTCAATTAAAAACCATCAATATTAATATATATTTTTTAAAATTATTTTATAACCTCAATTTCAAAAGCAATTTTAACCAAACGCATTAAACTATTTTTTGTTCAACCTCAATTTCAACTACAGTTTTAACCAAATATAAATAAATATCAAATCAACTTTAACCAAAAGTACTTTTTATAAAACATTTTTTTTTTCAAATCACAACCACAAAAACTGCTACAATACAAAAAAACTAGTATCACCATCACGTTTCTCTATAATGCTTTTTATTTTATTTTATTTTTTGTAATAAAACCAAAAACTTAGTCAGCATAGGGAGGAGGAAAAACAAACATGATCAATTATAGTTATTTTTTTTTATCTGAATTTGCTTTGATGCTGTCTGTATATTTTATATAACATATTCGTTATCTCATGACGTGTGGCAATGCATTTTTAAGTAAACTTTGTTCAAATTCTTCAAAAATCGGTTCTTATCGAATAGATTTTTTTCTTTGAATCTACTCTGGTCAAGCCGCTACCGGCACTCCTAGTCCATGCCAGCTTTCTCAAGGACGAGATTTAGCAATAAATTACGAGTGGGTTTGGAAACGTGTTTTAAATTACATTTTTTTAAATTTTAATTTTTTAAGAATTTTTTTTTATATATTTCTACATTGTTTTAATTATTTTAATATATTAATGTGAAAAATAATTTTTTAAAAATAAAAATATATTATTTTAATATATTTTTAAATAAAAAATATTTTCAACTGTAACCACTATCAAATTTCTAAATAAAATCTACATCTCAAAAAAAAAAAAAAAAATAAACTACACTAGAATCTCAAATACATACAGATACATTGGAACTAACAGAAAAATCTTAGAGTGTATTATTATATTTGTTGTATTATACTATAAGTAAAGTTTTTTAAATTAAAATTATCATAAGGACATAACTTAAATTAAAGAATTAAATATTTTCTTTAAAAAAACTAAATGAATTACTTGAAAAAATAAATCTTTCTTTGAAAAGAATAATAACAATATTGCATAGTTTTTTTAGTAAATAGAACACCTAAATTAATAATTTAATTAAGATAAGATTTAATATATTTAAAATAAAAAAATTAAGTGATTTTTTTTAAAAAAATATTTAGAGTTATTAAATATGTAATTAAATATTAACTAATTACTACGATAAAATAAAAATTGATTGAAGATAGTTAATTCTTAAATATTTAAGGTCTTTTTTAATTTTTTAAAATTAAAAAATCAACTTTTATAAAAATCATAACCAGAAGGGTCAATCAATCTCAGTTAGTTGAGAGGAGCTTATGATTCGTGACTCACTGAGTGACGGAAAAGAAATCTCACATGCACATTGCGCACGCAACTTAAAATAAAGAAGAATGGAAAAGAGAAAAAAACCGTATAGATTGATGGATAATCAATCTCAACGATCCCCGCGTTGAGCTTTTCTATCAATTAAATTAGGAGAAATGGATAATCAGGTTTTCTTCGATTCTCCACATTTTTTAATTTACATGTTTTCTGCTTCACATTCTTTGATCAGGTCGATTGAGGAAATGATAGAGAGAAATGTATAGAGTGATCGAGATTTGGATTTGAATCTGCTTCCCTTTCTTTTTAATTGTTTGATGAATGCGAGAATGAGCACGCAAAGGCAGGTGATTGTACGGGACTTAGTGGAGGAAGCCAAGAAGAGGATTGTTATGTTGGTTATTTGTGTTGTTGGATTATCTTATCTCATGTCCTGTAAGTTCCTCTCTCCCCCTCGTTTTGCTTTTTCGTTTTTTTTTTTCTTTTAATCTGTGATTGTATCTGAATTGAGACTGACTTAATTAATTAATATAGCCAAAATGTATGCTAATAGTCTTGTTTTGTTTTATTTTTCCTTGCCTTTTTAATCAGATTTATAGATGAGCAAAACGTTGATAATATAGGAAAGTTAGCATTGGGAAATTGAATGCTGGAGAGTAGCATTGCCAGTTCTGATAAGGATTGTTATCTTAATAAGGTTAATATCTGTGTTTGAGATGGCAACTTTACTCTTCACTGGTATTGTTTCTGTTGGTGTGTGTTATGTGGCTTTGACGTAGTGGTTGGACGATCAATGGGGTCGGTGAAGGGAGGAACGGAATTAGTGAGAAAGGGTAATTGTAGAGGGGAAAGCATTTTATGCTTTCAAAAATGATATGACGTGGTGCTTGAATATATATACACCATGAAATATCCAGATAAATAACATGGGAATGTATGTGTTCTGATTTGCTATCTTCTCAATGTTGGATAGGAACGATGCTATAATTTGTGATGTCTCTATGTTTATGTTTTACATGCTTATTTCTTCTGAAATGCTTGAAAATAATGACGTGGTAAGAGAGTGTCTTTTGTTTTAATATATTAAGGAATTTTTCT
>Ga0307514_10003953_pt1 | contig 13859 bp, 15 predicted proteins | sample 16_EM_MG_FD_203088 | JGI IMG/M metagenome (GOLD analysis project Ga0307514, IMG submission 203088) | Populus trichocarpa ectomycorrhiza microbial communities from riparian zone in the Pacific Northwest, United States - 16_EM | ecosystem: Host-associated > Plants > Roots > Unclassified | place... | reverse complement strand
CCCCAATAACTTACTACTTTCCAGTGCTGCGTTTTACCTCTGACCTACTACTCACTCTACATATCTCTTCCTTCATCGATATATCCTCCAGCCCACCTTATCCACTCAGTCACTACTCAATTTTCTCCCCGCATTCTTCAGCACTTATTTACCCGACCTTTTGCTTTGCTTCTACTCAATACCTTTCTGTTTTGCACCACCCCCCCCCCAACAAGCCTGCATACGTCCCTGACCTTTCCCGCGACATTATCATATCGCTACCTTATTTAAGTACCATCTGCATACACACCTGCCAGCCCATTTGCCAGCAACGCACACTCTGTTCCAAACGCCCCCCCCCCTCCTCCAATCACACCCCCCGCCCGCAAAAAGTAAAGCAGGGGAATCCACCAACGGGAAAACGAAACCTGGACTTGCATTTCCTTACGGCTGGAGCATCACACCACTGCAACAATCCATCATCCTCGATTTAGTTAGGTATTGGCCCCTCCTGGTTTATTTTCTCGCTGGCAGTACACTTGTACGTCGTAAAGTCTACGAAAATGGGTTTTCCTGTTTATAAACCCACCTCGACCCCGTCGGACGATACATCAAATCCTACTCCTCCCCCAACCTCTCAGCCTTCCGTATCTCGCAGCATTACCCGTTCATCAAGACTGAGCTCGCGTGCACGAACACGTCAAAGATTACGGCATCGTCAACGCGCAACCCTATCATCCACCCGAACAAACCCCCTTTTGATTCCCTCCGAGTTCCTATCAAGCTCCTATAACACAGCTTCCCAAGCTCCCATTCCATCGGAGACACTATCGAAGGGTCAAAGGCTTGTTCTAGTACTCACTCCGGACGCTACCTCGAACAGACCAAAGGATTCATACAGAATGTCTATCACAACCTACTCGACCAAGATGAGCTTCAGTATTCCACACTCCATATTACTTGACCTCTCTACGCCACCCCGAGCAAATACCTCATACAACTCATTTACCGCTGACAATCTTGATGTTCCAGTGGAAGATCCAGGGTTTGGGTCCGATAACGAGTCAACGACTAGCGAAGATAGTATTCTGTCGGATCCGGAATGGATTTCCACCAACAGGGAACTAGCGATGGAGTTGCTCCTCGGGTCATCCGACGATGAGTTCCTTGGTTCCCTTTTGGGAGCGGAATCTTACAATGAATTATCCGGGAGGGCTGGCAATGGGGATGATTCCATGGTTCTCTACGAGGATGATGATATAGACTTTGACATGGGGGAAGCCGGTATCGAAGATGAAGAGAAAACAGAGTCGGATCGACGAGAGTGCAACACTGGATCCACCTATGTACTGCGAGATGTGGACGAGGACTACGACTTATAAACTATCCGAAACGATTACTGAATAGCGCCGGGTGTCAACTAGTTCACCCTGAGCAGATATTTCTCCTTTAACACAACCCCTACACTCAACTGCTTACACTCCGCGCAATAGTACCTCACAAGCCCCTACTCCCGAGCATGCCCAAGACCATACCAGGCCACAAAAGGTGGGAACTCGCTCCCTCCGAATACGCAAGAGCCGAGGGATTCATTTGCTCTTCTTCAGTTAGGCATTACGCATGACTACTTCCGTCTCGCATGAGCCATTTGGCCAACCTTCCAAGGATAGCTGGTGTGTGAGTCTGATTTACCCTTCTTGTCTCGCAATTTTGCGATTTGAGGGGAGAACTGGGAAGGCTGTAAATCTCTTGAGAGGCTGTGTGAAGGTGTATTACACTAACCTTTAGTTCCTGTGATTTGCCGTTCCCTGGCCTACCACTCGAGCTGGGTTATGAGTTCACTTCTCCATGGCGGTACACTACCTTTTTTTACTCCTACAATTTTTATTACCCGTATCCCAATAATTCTGGTACGATTCCACTTATCAGCGCGTCAGTATTATACCATCAATCCATCGATGGTATGCTACTATCTCACCCCCGATTATAATCTGCGTCACTAGCCTGCATTACATCGGTTTCACGGCAATGCCCTTTTTCACAATTCGGAGTTCGATTACAACGGCAATATACAGGCGGTCAGCATCAATCTACACATTTCTTCTTGGGGTTTGGGCTTTCGGTTTTTTCAAATACTACGTCTTGCATCTTCATGTTACCCGGCTTTCATAATTTAGGTGGAATCGTGCTTCCTTCACTAAAAATTTTGCGGCAAGGTTGCTTATTAATTATGACTCATGATCGAGGCGTTATTATCTTTATTTCTTTCTTATATAAGGGGTGTATTATTTCTTTTAATTTCATTTGGCTTATTATATCTGTATTCCTGGGTATAGGAGGAGAAGCAATTGGGGTAGGATGGATGATTAGACTCATAAGATGGAGGATTGAGCTTTGGGATTAGGGGGCAAGAGGTTGGGGGGTTGGGGGCTGGGGGGGGGGAGGCCGTTGACGTTGTCTCTGCTTACTGCGTCGGAATGTGTGGAATACAGGTGTTTCTTTTTCCCTTGGTGTCCATACCTTCTGAAGGGGAGCAGCTGATGTTGACCCTGGATTTACTGTCATGATCACATTCCTGCATGCGCATTAAAATTGAGTGATTTGATTCGTTCAAGCCTCAGATCATACATTAGTGATTGACAGCACCTTGCACGATAAGCCTAGCCTTGATTGAAATGTAAACATCGATCGCCAAACATGCCAAGAGAGAGCAAAATAAGTACACAAGTCGTAGGTACCTGGGCACAAGAATACTGTCTCAATATGCATCAGGCCTGCTGTATTCCACCAAACGTTATTGCCTTTATATCAGTATATTCATCAATCCCGTACTTTGAACCCTCACGCCCAAAGCCCGATTGCTTTACACCTCCGAATCTATGTTATGATGTTAGGAAAATGGTATCATGCAAGTGGGGGGCACAACTTACGGCACGGCCGGGTCAGAAACCAACCCTGTGTTAACCCCCACCATACCCACCTCCAATGCCTCCGCCACCCGCCAAATCCTATTGATATCCCTACTATAGAAATACCCCGCCAGCCCAACCTCACTCTGGTTCGCCAACTCCACGACTTCGGCTTCAGTTTCAAATTCAAATAAGCCAGCAATGGGACCAAATGTCTCTTCCTGGTGGAGTTTCATATCCTTCTTCATTCCTGTTATGACGGTCATTCCATAGAAGTTTGGTCCTAGGTCATCCATGCATTGCCCTCCCAGGATAACCTTTGCTCCTTTGGCTACAGCATCTTCTACGTGGCTGTGAGCCTTGTCGACAGCCTTTTTGTGGATCAAGGGACCATGGGTAGTCCCTTCGGCAAAGCCACCGCTAACTCTGAAGTTACTGACTTTTCTGGCGAATTTATCAGCAAAGGCCTGGTAGATGTCTTTTTGGACATAGATCCTGTTTGCGCAAACGCAAGTTTGTCCTGAAGTGCGGAATTTGGAAGCGATGGCTCCGTCCACAGCTTTATCTATGTCTGCATCGTCGAAGACGATGAAGGGGGCGTTTCCGCCGAGCTCGAAATTGAGCTTCTTGAGTGTCCCGGAGGATTGCTGCATCAGCAGCTTTCCGACAGAGGTAGACCCCGTGAAGGAAATTTTCTTGACTATGGGGTTCTCACAAAGTTCTTTCCCGATCTCGGGGGTATTTTCCAGGCAGGTGACAACGTTGAGGACACCATCTGGGAATCCTGCTTGCTTGCCTAGCTCCACGAGGGCAAGGGCAGTGAATGGGGTTTCCCCAGGGGCCTTTACTACGACGGTACATCCTGCTGCCAGAGCCGGACCAACCCCACGGGTAATCATTGCAGCGGGGAAGTTCCACGGTGTTATGATCCCACAGACGCCCACCGGCTGCCGTATGGTGATGACACGGCTTCCGGTGGTGGAGACGGGGATATGGTCCCCGTATGTCCGGGGAGCTTCTTCGGAAAACCACTCGAGGAAGTTCGCTGCGTAGATTGCCTCGCCTTTGGCGTCAGCTAGGGGTTTTCCGTTTTCCCAGGTGATCAGGGTAGCTAGGTCCGAGGAGTTCTCCAGCATGAGCTCGTACCATCGCCGAAGGAGGCGGGAGCGTTCTCGAGCAGTGGTGGTCTTGAAAGACCTGAATGCTGTCTGGGCATGTTTAATGGCGAGGGCGACATCCTCCCGGGACATTTCCGGGCAAGACCCGATCTTCTCGTTAGAGGCAGGATCTATGAGGTGGTGAGCATTGTAGCCTCAGAGATGAGTAAAAACTATCGTACCATAAACATCAAAAGTCTTTCCAGACTTTGCCCCTACCCATTTTCCATTTACGAAAGCTTCCTCTCGGAAGAGGGATTTGTCTTTCAGCTATGTACAAGCTTGAGTTAGCACTGCATGCGTGAGCTCAAGGCTCCTGGCTGTACGGTAACCTACGGGGGGAACAGTATGCGTAAAAAGAGGCATTGTACTGCGTGTTCGAATGAAATGTTGAGGGTTAAAAGGGCGGTATGAGACCGAGGATACACGGAAAGGCGAGGATATAAGAAGAGACCGTAGCCTCTGCATGTTAATACTTTCTCCGTACTCAATCAAGACCTTCTGTCGCAATGATGACGATTATGGCCCACCTACGGATAGAGACATACAGTATACCTAGTGAGTCGGGCCGTACCTACCTATATACTGAGTAGCGATCTCTAACCTGTTTAGGTATAAATCATCCATAAACTATGCCAAATTGGGTAGGAACTTAGCTAGGAATTTCCGTGCTTCAAAAAGCCAAAGCTTGGCAGCTATCTACTCTCTAGGTAAATCTTGAAAGAAGAATTTATAAGCGTAGAGATATTCAAAAAAGTGAGGGGAAGAGAGATACGCTTTCAAACCTGAAACCGGATCTGTTTTGGTGGAGCTAATAGAGTTGGCAATTTTTGGTGGGGGGTCGGGTTGGTTACAAGGTGTCGGCAGTCATCAGCGGAAGTTACATGTAGTTAAGTAGCCACCTCTTATTTCCTACTTCGGTTAGTTTCTACTTCTTGGCATATAACATTTTCCATTCTCTCATACAAAACGTTCCTTCTTCCTACCATTATAACTTTCTCTATTTTTTATTTTTTTCCCTTTCAAGAGCGAAGCCTTATTCTGCACCCCCAGTTCTATTAGTTTACCCTTTAATTTCATGTTCTAAATATGTTGTGGTTGTTGAGATAGAAAACTTCGTCGGACCTGCAATTTTGTGGAACTCAAGTTATCCAAATGACAGCACCAGTGGCGCAGCAAGTACCGTACCGTACTCGCTGCTAATGCATGTTTGGACAGTGGCGTACTCCACACCAAGCATATAAATTTGTAAATGGGTACGCCTACGGACATGCAGTGTACGGTATGTACAGACATGCAGTATTTTTTTTTTTTTGAGTCTATATATATACGCCTTTCCCCCGAAGGGAGCAAGACATACAGTATGTATGTATGTGATACCGTACCTATGTAGTTTACTCATTTACCTATATGCAAGAAGAAGGGTTCATACACCAACATCTATACTTTTTGCTCTGCATACGGTAGGCAAACCTGATCTCGGTCCCAGTCTCTTATCTACAGACAGTGGACATAAGTCTTGGTAAAATGCGAAATCACACCAAAAGTGACCGTCATGCAAAAAATGTTAAAAACCGAGTTTGTAAGTTAATTACATGAAAAAAATTGTAGATTTAAGAGGAAACCAGATTGTCCCTTCTCTGATTTTTGTAGCTAGGTGAAATGCCGTGGAGAGGCATAGTTGTCGGTAGAATTGAGGCCATTTCCAAAATCGCAGAAAAAGCACTAAACTGTATGGGGAATAGCGCCTTTTTTGAAGGTTTCGGTTTTCGAGGACTTCCAAAATTTACCAGAGCAGTTGGAGGGATGCTACAGACCTCTAATCCAGGAATTACAGACACCGTATCAAGCTCAAACTATAGTCAAAAAACCGACCGTGAATTCATAAGATGAGTGCCATTATGCAGGTGTCTACGAAGGGCACTTTTGGCCATTTTGGCTGTGGTTTCACTGTTTTACCAAGACTTTTGTCCACAGACTGTACATACATCGGAGAATGTGATCCTTTCCCGCAGCTCCCCCGCGCCCTCCGTGGCACCCCGTCCCGCCTTTATATAGTGACGAATAAAAGGAAAAAAGAAAAAAGAACAGGGAAACACAACGAAACCTACCTACTCTATATACCCACGAACCGTCCCCGAGGCGAAGCCCCAGCCGCTAGGTTATTGGCCAAGAAGAGTTTACCAGGAGCTGTAATTGTATATTTGAACCACCAGGCAAACCTGGCACCCAGTGATCACATTTTGCCCTAGCGGTTATACTCTCTAACAGAGATCTTGTAAATCTAAGATTGTTGACGAAGGGCATATGATATTTACCAAGTGGTTGCAAATACCAACTGCCAGAGATCATGCAGGGGTGTTCTCGTGCCCAGACTTGTAATTTTTATTCGGGAATGCTTGGCATTTGTCCTGCTCGAAATACTGACGGTAAACAGCGGGAACCTCGGGTAAATCAATCTACAGACGCCATTCCGCAAAAAATCTCATTCGCGCATCCCGCAAAATGGTGGGGCCGTTGGTGTATCCACTGGTCTGGCTTGTCGACATGGCACTTGGCTTCCACAACTTGGCTTCCGCCTTGGACCTGTGTTTGTATATACCCTCATCACCCTTTATTTCCTACTCATAGAAAATCTGTGGAAATGAATCGTGGGGGCCCAGACACGCAAAATCCAGTATTGAGTGGCGCAGAGGTTGCGGAACACAACTCAAGAGACTCATGTTGGGTTATCGTGCATGGGAAGGCATACGATGTCACAGAGGTTGGTGGCCGCCCAATTCGCCAATATATACCTAGCTAATCTAATTGACGATAGTTTCTTCCAGAGCATCCAGGCAAGCTTCCCAAGCTAATTCTACCAGCCCCAGAACCTAATCGAGGAATTTCAGGTGGTTCAAAAATAATACTCAAATATGCTGGCAAAGATGCGACTGAGGTAAGTACGCCATTCCTCTGGTACAATGCCTGATATTGATAGAAATTTCAGGAATTCGACCCAATCCATCCTCCAGATACGCTGGAAAAGTATCTTGACAAGTCGAAGCATCTTGGGCCGGTTGACATGTCAACTGTCCAGACAGTGGCTAAGGCACATGACCCGGAAGAAGTGGCGAGACAGGAGAGGATAAAACAAATGCCTCCGCTGGATCAATGCTATAATCTCACTGATTTTGAGGTAGTCGATTTACCCCAGCATTGCCAACATCATAGATCATAGGAGGCTGATACGACTTCCGGGATAGTCTGTTGCAAAGAGGGTTATGAAGAAGAGTGCTTGGGGTTACTATTCCTCAGGAGCAGACGACGAAATTACCATGAGAGAGAACAAACTTGCATTTCACAAGATCTGGTTCAGGCCCCGAATACTTGTTAATGTGGAAAATGTAAGGTTATCATTCCTCGATTGTAATTTCCGCTGTCTAATGAAGATGTAGGTGGATCTGAGTACAACGATGTTGGGAAGTAAATGTTCAATTCCTTTCTATGTGACTGCAACTGCACTCGCAAAACTTGGAAACCCAGAAGGGGAGGTTGTCTTGACAAGGGCAGCCCATACACATGATGTTATTCAGATGGTGAGTCTTAACTGTCGGCTATTGAAAATTTAGGGACTCATATTCTTGCGCAGATTCCCACACTGGCCTCATGTTCATTTGACGAGATTGTTGATGCCAAAAAGGGAGATCAGGTCCAATGGCTTCAGTTATACGTGAATAGGAACAGGGAAATAACCAAGAGAATTGTACAAAATGCAGAAAGGCGGGGGTGTAAAGGACTTTTTATCACCGTCGACGCTCCGCAACTGGGCCGAAGAGAGAAAGGTTTGTTCACACCCGAAGCGCAAGGATATATGCTGATATTTTATAGACATGCGCTCAAGGTTCGACGATGTGGGATCAGATGTGCAAATAAATCTGAATGGGGATACCGTGGACAGGAGTCAAGGTGCCGCTCGTGCAATGTTGGGGCCACATCTTGCTTGCACCTCAAATGAAATACTAATATAATGGCAGTTCTTCTTTCATTGACCCCTCCCTGAGCTGGAAGGACATTCCCTGGTTCCGCGCCATCACAAAAATGCCCATTGCCCTCAAGGGTGTCCAACGAGTCGAAGACGTTCTGAAAGCCGTCGAATACGGTGTTGATGCTGTCGTTCTCTCTAATCACGGCGGTCGACAACTCGACACTGCCCCATCTGGAATCGAAATCCTAGCGGAAGTCATGCCTGCGCTCCGCGACCGAGGCTGGCAAGACAAGATCGAAGTTTACATCGATGGTGGGGTCAGGCGGGCTACGGATATCCTCAAAGCACTATGTCTTGGTGCAACAGGTGTTGGTATTGGGCGACCTTTCCTGTACGCAATGAGTACCTATGGACAAGCAGGTGTGGAGAGGGCAATGCAGTTGCTGAAGGTGAGTGTGGGCTGTTTGGATTTCTAAGCAGGTACCAAGCACCCAATTATCGGGGACACCCGGCTAATATATTTCTTCTATGGCGCACAGGACGAGCTAGAAATGGACATGCGATTAATCGGAGCTTCTAAAATCACCGACCTTGACACGACAATGGTTGACTGCCGGGGCCTAAGTAGTCATGTTGGTTCGTATACCCTTGTAATCGCATCCTGTATATTCCAACAATGTATTCCAACTTACTAACACGGTGCTGTTTTGTAGTTCCGGTTCCGGGTGATATGCTCGGCCAGTCAACGTACGACTCCCTGGTCACCCCAAGCTTCAAGTTGGATTCCTTAGCACTCAGGTCAAAGCTATAACCATGTCTTTATGACCATAGTAAAATACCCATCCACTCCCTCTGTGGTGGATTCTTTTTTCCTTCCTATAGCATGGAAAGAAATAGTCTCGGGAAAGAAATTTCTAGATAGTAGCGAAAAGACATTTCCTTCAAGTGCTGGATAACAAGTGGTGCTAATCCAGGAATATATCCGTCGGGTACGCTTTCCCTAAGTCAGAATGTGGCGAAGTGCATTGTATAACTAGGTACATGTCTGGTTGAGGATTATACATATACGATACATCTAACACATGTAATGATTCTTGGAATATGATACATCTGTGCCATGAAACTCTATTTAACGAGCTTGAGAAGGTAAGTTTCGGCTCTTTCCCCGCAGCATAATTATTTTAGCGCGCGTAGGTAGATAAGAGACTGGGACCGAGACGGCTACTGCGGAGGGGATGAGTACTGGATCACTAATTGTAGGGAAGAGCCTACCAGATATATATGAGAACCCTAATGCATCCCTAAGCCCCACCACGCCCTACCTGCCTAGGTACCCCCCATTATGATCCCATCTTTCAACAGGGGGTCAATTCTTGGAGAACTGGCTGTACCGGTATATCCCTAATATGAGTCCTATATCTTAAGTAATCTGAGCATTAACTTGAATTACCTAGTCTCGTGACCAGCCGCTTTACTCAGCACTACTGGATTGAGTGCGGGTCGGAATGCCCAACATAAATCATAAATTTCCTATTAGAGTATGTACATATCTACTCAGCACCGTTGCATCGGGGCCCCAGATTGAAATACCTACGGAAAATCCTTCTCCGAAAACATGCATAGAATACAAATACTGACCCCCTGCCCCCTTCCATCGACACGATTAATAGGATGCCAAGTTTATCCTGCACTAACTGAGCCGTCAGCAATCTATCGCCAACCAACTAATAAATTGCGTAAGAAAAAAGCTAATGTATATACTAGCTACAAACCACCCACCATGTATTTGAAAACAACTCTTATTGTAATCAGATGATTAATCCAAATCCCGTCTGCTTTCAGGGAAATTGTCATCATTAAGCAGTAGTTATGGCAGGTTAAGAAACGAGCCTAATGCCGCACTAAGGACTCTTCAAAGAGACCTAGGCATGATACGGTTACATTGCTTCCCTAGCTCCACCCTTAGCTCAGCGAGGGTGATGCTCGTAGCGCCCCCCATTTTATAAAGGCAAGCCAAGCCGCTACTCCCGCAGCGCTAGCACCCACCAGAAAAGCTTTGCATTACTTACTTACTCAGAAGGCAAACTTCTTTTAACCCCAACCTTTTCCCCTCTCCACTCACACTCCCATTTCTAAGATCTTACAAACCCAGCGAGGATTCCCTTACTACACATACTTCCTTACCTCAACAGCCATTACCTACGCAGACGCAGCTTTTACAAGCTGAACTTGATCAGATCAGAAACTGAACCACTCGTACACGTACCCAGCCAGTCAAGTGTCGCTGGGAGAAAAAACCCACTCCCGACCTTAGCACATAGCTTGCTGCTTATTTTGCACGCAAAGTTTAAAAGAAACAGAAAAAAGAAAAGAAAGAAACAAAAAGGTATGTTGAAAGCAAGAGACACACAGAATTGCTTGACTTATACATTTATTAAAAAAATATATACATCAAAGATGTTATATTCACCCTCTTATTGCTGTTATGTTAGACCATGAAACAATCGCATCTCTTTTCACATCTCAATCCATTCATTTGTTCCTTACTTGTCGCTTGCCTTTGTTTTTCCTCTCTTATTACCTCTGATCTATTCCTCTCATTATATCACGGGTCAAGCACCCTTCTCAACCCCAACACATTCTTAGGTCAGCGAAAAGTAAACACCAAACAAGTACTTACCAACGCATTTTTTCCTAGAATAGAACTCCCAATTTGGATCTCGTCGCGCGATCGCTGTGGTTGAAATAAGTCAACCAGAGTCAACTGTCTCAGCGAATCGCAACACAAACGGGGCGGCGAAACCAGCCCAACCATCACAACAGTATAAATCCTCCGAAAGTTGCATTCTTCACGGACCCCGTTCATTCAGTCCTGAAGAATAATCCATTGGGCGGAACGGCGACTCATACAGTCCCACTGGTACTGGCAACCTATTCTGTCAATCCCCTCGAAAGCCCTCGGCATATAGTACCCTCGGACGTTGTGAAGGATAGCACCCTCTCGACTTTTTCCGTGGTCAAATCACGCTGTACACGCTCTCGACCATCTTAATAGCCCATACCAACCTGTGTATTACCCCTACTACTCTGAAATGCAGCCCACTCTCGCTCCAGCTCCCCATCCTCCCCACCAGCATCTCCAGAGTCCGCAAGCGCAGGTACAGCAGCCTTCATACCTAAAAGAGGAAATCAATCATGGACAGACACTAATAGAGGGATGGGATGACCAGCAGGAGACCGAAGATGCAGAACAAGGTCAGTCGAGGTTGCCAACAGCTTGTTATTGTTTTTCGGGGTGTTGCGTGTACTTCAAGTAATTGACGAGTATGCTGATGTTCGTTCCCCTTTGCGCTACAGCTTTGCGCACACACCTGTTGCAAAACATGCAAGCAGGCAGCGCCGCCCCAAAACCCGTCTCTCAAAGCCCACCGGATCAGAGGGGGTCGGTAGCTTCGCATGATGACAATCTGAACATTGACCCGGCGATATCTGGTGTGGGTGTAAATCACCCACAACCTCCTCAGGGAATACCGCAGATGGGCCAACAGCATCCACAACACCCACAGCAGCACCAACAGCCACAACAGAACATTCAAATCCAGGGGACAACACCAGAGATGCAGTCGCATTCGCCCGAAGGGGAGGGATCACCGGAGACACCCAAGCGAGGTGGAAAAAGGGAATTGTCAACCTCAAAACGTGCGGCGCAAAATCGAGCTGCCCAGGTATTTCCAAGTGCCCCCACTAGTAACTCAAGCCATAGAGATTAACATTTCTCGTCAGCGAGCATTCCGCCAACGGAAAGAAGGCTACATCAAGAAACTCGAAGAACAGGTTCGAGACATGGCTGCCCTGGAAGAATCGTATAAGGCGATACAAAACGAAAACTACCAATTGAGAGACTATATCATTAGCTTGCAATCTCGACTGATAGAATCTCAGGGAGAGGACGCGGTTCCTCCAGCACCGATACTAATCACTCATCAGCAACCGCAGCCGGCTCTGCCGTTCCAACCTCCTCCCCCGGGAGTGGCTACACTCTCTCATCCGCAAGCCCCGCAAGGGCAATCTGTACATGCCGCCCCACCACCTCCCCAGCAGCAACAGGCTGCGCCTACAGCACCAATGGGGGTGCCGGTGTCGGTGGCTACCCAGCAGCCTCAGCATGTGGTTCCACAGGCGCAGATGGCCGTAGCACAGCCACCACCTTCACAGCAGGTACAGCAACAGCAGCAGCAAGCAGCATTGGAGAATGGGCCTGTGGCAGCGGCGAAGAGGGCGTTGGAGGAGGGTGATGGTGCGTACGCGGAGTATGTGAAGAAGAAGCTGAGGGGGGAGGATGTAGCGCCTCCGACACAGCAGGGTGTTGCTCCGGCGACGGCGGTGCCTGCCGAGGGGGAGGTTAATGGGGGAAAGGCATGATAGCATACTTGAGTGTTCCTTTATTGAATGTTTGCAATGAATAGGCACCGATATCTTAGGAGGCAGGATAGGAAAACGACAGGACGAAAACCTATAAATTTTTCAGCTATATTCTGAGTGGATTGTTGCGTCAAATTGACTTTTTTGCTGTGTGATGTGTGACAACAGGGGGAAGTCCCGGGGGAAGGGGCTGCGGCGGGATAAAGGGTTTTTTCTTTTGGTTCTTTAGTGTCTTTTGTGTCTTTTTTTTTTTTTCGTTTGTATTTGTGGATTTTATCTGGCGTAATTATCCCTTGCTCTTTTTTGTTTTTGGTCTTTGTTTTTGTGCTGGCTGTGCTGTGCTGTGAGATGAGGTGCTGTGGTGGTTAGCTTAATTGAGATGGCCTGGAATTTCGTTCTAGGTAGGTATATGGACCCAGTTCAGTGGTTTGATCAAGACAGGAATTGAATTTGGGTATCTCGTAACCCCCCTCAGATGTGTATGTGGGGTGATGAGTCAATGGTTGTCCTGCAAAATATCATCGTAGTCTCTCAACTAGACTAAGTTCACATTTATTACAAAGACCCCGGCTGGGGGGGGGATCTGATAAGGAGAGTGATTGTTTGAGAGACACGTACGCTACGAAGCAAGCCCCCCCCCCCCCCCGCCCCCGCACACCCAAAACCACAAACCTCAAGCAGGGACCACAGCTTCCGGCTTTTGGTCGCAACAACAATGTAGGTAGTGATGGGGGTGGTATCAATGCGATACCTAATCCTGAGCAACACACCATCAATTATGCAGCTGTGGGGTTGGCGAGGGGGGGGACGTTCATAATGTTGTATGTATGTATGGTATGTACAGTATGTACAATGAATGTGCTATCTGTTCCGTAAGTATAGATATAGATAGATAGATAGATAGATAGAGAGATAGACCAGGACGAACTTTTGAGTGGACAATGTGGCAGGCAGGCAAGGTAATAGGTGATGGTTGTTGTTGTCGGAACCTAACTAACCTACGACGTGTGATGGGTTGGGTTTGGGGGGGCGGAGGGGTGGAGAGTGTGAGTGTGAGTGTGGTTATGACCAATCATTATATTACAACATATATATGTACAGTATATACTGTATGTACAGAAGAAGCATTTGAGCCTCCAAAACTGTACCCCCCAACCCCAACCCCATATCTCAAGCTATATGGGTACCGGTATCTATAGAAATGTCTGTTGGATGTATGTACATCCATGTACTAGGTTAGTACACAATATCCCGAGGGTGTTACGTTGCGCTGGAGGCTGTATTTCGTTTCGTTTCGGGTGGAGGCGTGGAGGAGTGGAGGAGTGGAGGAAATGAAATAGAGTAGGTTGGCAGAATGTTGGGCTGACATACATACCAGGGGAAATGTGATGGATAAGGGTGGGGGGTATTTGGAGGGGGAAGAGG
>Ga0307514_10003952_pt1 | contig 13859 bp, 18 predicted proteins | sample 16_EM_MG_FD_203088 | JGI IMG/M metagenome (GOLD analysis project Ga0307514, IMG submission 203088) | Populus trichocarpa ectomycorrhiza microbial communities from riparian zone in the Pacific Northwest, United States - 16_EM | ecosystem: Host-associated > Plants > Roots > Unclassified | place... | reverse complement strand
TCCCCCAGCCGGAAAGAAATACACCCTCTACATCTCGATCCACGGCGGCTCTTTCGCCTACGGCACGCCCAAGAAAGACTCCCGCTGGTGCCACGCCCTAACCTCAAAACTCTCCTGCATCACCGCCTCCCTCTCCTACCGCAAATCTCCGCGCCACACATTCCCCGCCATCCTCTCCGACTGCTCGAACCTCATCTCCGCCATCCTCTCCGACCCCGACTACAGCCCCATCATCGACTTCTCCAACGTCGTGATAGGCGGGTTCTCGGCCGGCGGTCTCCTCGCACTCTCACTCGTGCAGCTGCCTCAGTGGGCCGGAAAATTCAAGGCCGTGGTGTCGTGGTACCCCAAGGTCGACGGCACTCTCACCTGGGCTGAACAGTGTTCCGGTGTTGACGCAGTAGACCCAAAGTTGCGGTTTTTTGTCCCCGCGATTTTTTGGGGTGCTGGACGCGGGGTTAGGCTCGATGATCCGTTGTATAGCCCGGCTTTCATGGATATGAGTCTAGTGCCGGAGCGGCTGCTGGTGTGTGCGGGACGGGAGGATATATTTTGCCGCGAGAGCGAGGGGTTTGTGGGGCGGATTGTGAGGGAGCGGTATGGGGGGGTTTCGGAGGGGGAGGGGGGGAGGGTGGTTGCGGGAGGGGGGAAGGTGGTGGGGTGGTGGGTTGAGGGGATGGGGCATACGTTTACGCATAAGTTGCCGACGGGGAAGACGGAGGCAGAGAAGAGGCTGCATAAGGAGAAGGTTGATGTAGTTTTGGATGGGGTGATGGGGTGGATTGGGGATGTTTTTGACGGTAAGATATGATTACGAAATGTTACGTTATGAATTGTCCGGGATTTGGTTTCGTCAGCTGTGCAGACTGTATTTATCTGATATTAAGTATATTAGCCTTGCATGTAAATCTCTAGGAATAATCCATACGTTTCCACAACCCAGGTTTCATGCTTGCAATAAGGCTAACGGTTACCGTGACGCGACTACTCTATCCCATCTCGTTTCAGCTCCCCTGGAAGCCCACATATTGCGAAGGTTGCGGGGTTGAGTGACACCGGAACGTTCGGAAGTGTCATACTCCACCAAAAGCAGCAGCAGCAAAGATTAAGGGGACGGCACTTATAACTCGTCATATATCAGAAAGTAGGTGCACAACTCATCAACAATACCCACTATCTATTGCCATTCCCTATGAAACTTCTAGTATGTAATAATACGCCACATCCAATCCAATCCATCCCAATAATTACAAAAATTTCAAACACAAAGCAAAAGAAAAGCTCAAGGTACTAGACCAGCCCACGCTCCGCTGCGATATGCAAAAAATAAAAAAATACCCTGACTATGCCAATAGTTAGATGATAAAAAAAGCCAGATGTGACCCTTCCACTCCGTATGTACGCCATGACCATGTTACAAGATAAAATGAGTTTCAGCTGAGGGTAAAAAAAATAGTTTAAGATTTGTATCATGTCGGGAGGCCTCGAGGTGGAGACGTGAAATATACGAGAGAAAATAGCAGAATGAACGATGCATCGAGAGTTGATGAGGTGCTAAAAAAACCCACCCGCGAATTAGGGTATCATGTTAGAAAGCGTAAGAAAAGTCCAAAGGATAAAAAGCCAATAGGAAAGAACACCGTAACCCCAGATTAAAGATGCAAATGATGGTCGAACCCGATGTCTTTAAATAACATGGGGGAAAAAAAACCGGATTTTGATGCCTGCCTGCCTGCCTGCTGCTGCTGCTGTGACTTGTGAAGAACCCGAAGCGTCCCCGTGAGCCGTGAGACATGTATGGTATGATACAAGTGCATTTCTGATGGTGTCGATTTGTACGCGAGAAGGGTTATAAACCGACTTTCTGCCGTGGATGATGCCGCTGTTGCTCCAGTTGCATTATATGCGGATGTTCCTCACACCAATCCATCGAATTATCGGTGTTAGTAGGCCACCAGTCAATGGTCTTATCACCCTCGTTCATCACCTCCGGCTTCGAACCAGGCGTAACCTCCCGATGAATCCCTCGTTTCCGCTTCTTCTTGACCCGCTCACGTCTCCCCCGTAATGCCGCATCGACAATCACGTCCATCATCTCCTCCTCCCCCCCGTCTCTCTGTCTGCTACGCATTTTCCGTACCCGTGGCGCGCGGTAAATGCGATCTGACTCCTGCGCGACGAGGCTGCGTTCGCGTTTAATAGCGACCTCGCAACGATACGCCATTGCCTCGCGAAGAGCTTCAGATAACTGATCCGCGTCTCCTCCGTAGTCGATCCCACCCGTGTTAGCACCGATGATATTTGCAATAGCGGGGTTTTCAGCTGGAGGAGCTGCGGCTCCGAAGGCATTCGTGGGAGTATCTGTCGGAATGACCATCGGTGGATGGTAGACGATTTGTGGCGGGATGATCATCGGCGGGTGATAAAAGGCTGATGGTTGAAGCGGGTTAAAGACATTGCCAAAGGGTCTAGGGTGGTTATTATTGAAGCTGAATGGATTCAGCGACGCTGGTGGCGGCGGTGCGACGTTGAATGGATTCGGTGGCGGTGTTATGTTGTAGCTGAATGTATTCGGCGATGGCGGAGGTGGTGGAGGTTCTGGTGGCTGCAGGAATTGTGGTATTGGTTGTGGTTTGTCGAATTGGGTATTTCGATGATTGAAAGGAGGAGGAAACGGCTGGGACGAATGATAGCGGTCGAAGTTGATGAGCGGTGGGTGAAGTTCCCCCTCATCTTCTGAGTACCAAGTATCCTTTTGCACTTGTTGTTTCTCTTCGCCATCCCGACCAATATTTGCGCGGGCGGCAGAGTTGCGCATACTAACAACCCTTCTTGACAGGAGAAGGGGATCTCTCGAGAGTGATGGTGGTGGTGATGGTGGAGGAGCGGTGTTGATGAGGACAGGAGTAAGGACAATCTGCTCCTTCTCAACACAACCCAGTTCAAGCCCATAAGTGAGAATGAGGGGAAAAGCAGTCTATGTTCAGTGGAATGGATGGATGTGAAGGATGAGCAGAGCAGAGACGCAAGCTGCCCAGATTCTGTCAGTTCTCTCCGCTCGCTCGTTGGTTCGTTCGTTCGTTCGTTCGTTCGTTCGTTCAGCTTGCTCGCAGCCGGCCCAGCACCACGGAAGCGAGTTACCTGGTTCATGGGTGTGTGTGTGGATAGGTGAGATGCACTATGTACCGGCAGCGATAATGCTTGCGGGGAAGACCGATCCATCCCCTTTTCAACGAATGCTCGGTCCTCTCTTTTCCCAAAATGCACCAGATTAGCCGGCAGCAACCCAACAAGCAGCCTACATGATGTTGGTGATCTCAGGTCTTACAGAGAACCCCGTACTCCGTTTTCTCCCGTAGTTTACTCGGCGCCGTTGAAAGCCGTTGAAACGAACAAAATCCCAGGGCAGTGGTAGCAGTAAAAGTGCAAAGCGCGTATATATCTGGATATCTGCTTGAGTGCTTGCGTGCAGTACGAAAAGCAACAGACATTCTATCCTTCCTTTTGAAGCGCGTGCAACACTCCTCTAGCCAAAGTACATTCATCAGGAGCATGTTCTCTCCCCGAGTTATGACACGGATGCTGTCCGAAGCGCCTGCAAATAACCCCTCAAACTGCAGAACGCATATCCACAGTTTACCACCAAGACCACCGCTCTAGGCACCTTCGGGGTATAAGTATCTCCGTCCTTATCACAATAACTATTGAATCCCTAATATTAAATCGCACGATGAAGAACTCCTCTCGGATTGTAGATCCGAACCCTGCAAGCCTAATGTACAGCACTCTAGGGAAAAAAATCATGCTTTACCTAAAGCTTCCTCTATAGGACGAATTACATATAGATTGTAAGACCCTGAAGATCTCCTGTCAACAAGATGGTAGATGCTTGCGCGAGCGCTCGCTTGAGTTCGATCGATGAGTCCCGACAACTCGGCGTGCACCCGGAATTCCGTGTCTTCATATTTCGACGGTATATACGGATCCACTACTACGCTCGAACCTGTAACTTGTCTGCAAAGCTAGCAAGCTGAACTGAATGTATGCGAAGCACGCCTTGTAAAGTATCTAATGGAATATTTTCCACGTTTTGTGCTTGTTGAGCTCTGGTCGGTGTCTATGTGTTCGGCATTTGGATTCGGTTGCGCTTTAAGGAAGGTACATTTCTCGTATATGAATACTGTAACCGGCAGGTTCTCACCTCAACCGATCCCTGTTGTCGGCCCGACATGTGCAACTCTTCGCTTGCGCCGCAATCGGGATCATCTGCGCTAGCCTGCATGGGGTGTAGTGTGCTGCTTCACGATCGGCAGCAACAAAAAAGCCCCTCCTCGGTATCATGCTGCCTCCGAATCTGATATTTTGCACAATCAGTGCTCTCAGCAAGCCGTGTATTCACAGGAATGTGGTCCAACTTCGCGACTTATTTTCCAACACGAAAAGGCCTCTACTCGAACCGGCGGGGCTGAAGAGAAGATGGGATGTTGGATCCGGATGCAAGCCAAACGTAGTCTACCCACTTCCTCGGGCCCAGTCAAGGTGTCGTGTGCACCAATAAAAGAGTGTGCTGTCGGCTGGGGGCGGGTTGTTTCATCCGGTTGGGCGAGGGGGCCAAACGTTGATGACGTACGCCTTTGGGATGATGGATTCGTGGGTGGCTTTCTTGCCAGTGTCATACTCAACCGCCCCTTTCGGTTTCGGGGACATTCAATTCACAGAACGCCGCTGATCATGACAATGCAATGCGAGGAAGGTGTCACGTCGGTAAGTTGCGCTGATTAAGAAGGCACTGCAATTTTACTCTCACAGATCACCTAGTGACATCAACACTATTTTTGAACCCTGACGAATTTTTTACAACATCTACACCGCACGGCCGCATGTGTCTTTCCCTATTCCGTTTCTGACATTTTGTCGGAACTTCCCAGAGTGTGGCGTTCTGCCAGCACATTCACTCGTTCCATTTGGCTTTTTAATAATATAACCGGTCAGTTTTGTTAATAAAAGTCGCCGGAAGTTTTTGAATTATGTATATGAAAAAAGAGGTCCGTGTCTGAGCTAATGGGTAAGGTTAATGGCGCACCACCAGGCGAACCAGGTGACCTAAAGAAACGGCTTATCATATCATACTTTACCTGTCGTATATCAAAAGTCTCAGCTGGGATTCTGCCTAGTCACGGACAGAGAGCGTGACCACCCACCTGAATGAGGCGGCGTTTCAGGAAGGAAGAAATTACGGTTCTGACAAGGCTGGCCGCTGGCTACGGTTGGTGAGATGTTTCGTTTGGCTGCAGGGTAAGATGTAGGTGTAATAGGTTGAGATGGGCATCAATCACATAGTCCAATCCAAGTTTATTACTTCAACTCTGATTTTTGAGACATTATTATACAGCAAGACGAGATATGACCGGCCTGCTCTTCCTACTCTGCACACAGAGATTCGGAAATTGCTTTATGTGGTACCTGTTCGGAGGTTGTTGACAATGACCAGATCGAGATCTCGGTGGCTGGCCTTACCGAAATACTTCGACCCTCGCGTACACATGGAGATTTCCGAGAGTATATTTAAACACTCGAAGCGCCTTTCTTGTTGGTGAACTTTGTTGGAAGTTGGCCCATGAGACCAAAGTGCAAATTTCACCAGACGACCCCTTGTCTCATGTTCGCTTTGTTGTTTGAATGAATGATGTTGTCTGGCTGGATGCAGTATAATTCTAGAAACGCGCAGGGGTTCCCCACTGATAGGCGCCACCAGCCGTTCGGCGCCCAGTTGCTTTTGCATAAAACCTAATTTCCCGCCGGACCGTTTTCAAAGATCCAGAAAAAATACAGTCGCAACACACACGTACTCTCTGATATAAGCACATTAGTCCCCTCATCCCAGCCCCACAATGTTCAGGGGAGTTGCCTGTAAGGTATAATTGCGCCTGAGCTTGCCGAATACTGTGACCAGCCAGATTCCTCGGCCAGGCCACGCAGGGTGCGTACTTCACAATATGCAAATCTTAAGCTTCCGCGCCGAGTCCGGCCCGTAATTTCCCGTAGACTAGAACTTGTGAAAAAACAACAGAACGAACCCCCCACGAGCGAGCCGCCGGAACGCCCGGAGTCGAAACATATCCGCAGCCTTCCATCCAAGAATAGCCATCATCTGACCCGGGAGCTTCTATCGAACGGGAGGCTAAATTAAATTTCTCTTACCTCCTTACCCTGAAACAAGGATATCAGGTCTCACTCCGATGGTTCGAGTCGTCGAAAACCCGTGTCAACACCAGCCCCCTGCGGAAAGACCAGACGAAAAGATATTGCTCCTGCGTAGACACAGATTCACCCGGCAATTCCCCCACGATCAGTCTTTCCCCCACGGCCACTTGAAGCAGGAGGTTGACTGAGACCTGGAAACTGGTGCCTGGCTGAGGACCCTGGCTAGTATGTCTCTGCGCGTATCATTCTTTCCCGCCAAACCATCATTGCCTATTTTCTGGCAAAAACAAATGTAACGAACTGGTGACTGGTGACGACGGATATGGTCAGGAAGTCAGGTAGGGCTCTGTATATGAGAAGGAAGAACCAATCACTCTCATGATTTGCACCTGAGTGGTGTCTCGCAGTCGTATAAAAGCTGTATTGAAGCCCCTAAGGGAAAAAATCAGCACCATACCATATCATACCAAAGAATCAGCTCAATTCCCTTTCTCACTATCATTCTTGTTTTGGAGGTCTTATCCTACCTCAGTGAGAAGCCTTATTACCTCTTCACCATACAATCTGAGCAATATCTCCAAAGAATCTCGGCACACCAGCAACAATCGAATCCACCGAACTCCTCCACCGAATACTCCTCCACCGAATACTCCTCCACCGAACACTTCTCCCCCAAATACTTCATCACAGACAGCATTAAAATGCCGTCTAACCACCATAGGCAACGCGACTGTGGCTTCGCATCGTCAGATGCACCCACCGACCAAGACTCGAGGCAACAGCAGCAGCAGGATTTTCCTGCACCTCCTCCTCCTCCACGCCAGGACCCTGTATATGGCACACCAGCACCGACCTGTTCAGATATCCATAATAATAACCACGCCGTAGAGCTTTCGTCCCAGTTTTCCGGTTCGGATGGGCAACAGCAGCCGCGGCAAGGCTTCTCCGATTCCCCGGTCTTCGATCGGTTTATGACTGTATACCCTCTCGATGCACCTGATAGGCATGAAGCCGACATTGCTATCAAGGAAGGAAGAGTCCAGTATGGAGAGAATATGGCGGCGAGAAAGAGGCAGGAGATGGAGGAGGAGGCGGAACTGACGCGAAGGCGTAAGGCGGAAATGAAGGAAAAATTGGAACAGTTTGATACCGACATGGCGAATGCTGGAAGCCGTGGTGACTCCTAAGGCACAAAGTTGTGTTGTGTTGAAGAGGTGCTGATGTGTGCTTGGTGGTTTGTTTAGTGATGTTGCGGGTGATAATGTGGATGGAGCCTGAAGTTGACTGAAGTGTAAACGGTAATACGTAACAATGGAGTAGCAGCTAGGCTAGCCCCAGCTAGACTCAATAATTATAATTCCATGGTGTTTTCTTCAACGTTCTTGCTCCTTTCTCTAGCTCTATCTCTCTCTCGATCAGCTACTGAACTGTTAGCGTGTATATTCAAACATCAGGCTATAAATAAGTGAAGTCTTTCATACCGACCGTTAGTTCATAAATATTCTATTCTTTCTTCTATCGGTTATTATGTCATTTTCGATGTCTAAGTCTAAATATCTAAGTATTGCCGCTCGTCTAGCTTTCTATACTGCCCATATAAGTGTTCGTTAATGTCTTGTCCTAGTCATCTCACCTTAACCGCCTCTACCGCATTGACTTCTTTGGCCATCTCCACACGCTCCACCAGCATTTCACCTCTCCTCCTTTAGTTCCCCAATCATCCCACCCAGTCTCGACGCCCTCATCAGCCACCTCCAAGCCCGTACCATTCATCCGAATGCGAAAGTCATCCCTCTCTCGCCCATAGCCCTCACGCAATGGCATCTCCACTACCGCTCTCGCATCACCATTACGCTTCAACCACACACCAACCATGCCCACCAATAGCCGTGGATGCTCCGCCGAATAGAGCGGATCAGCGGCCAATACCACATCATATCTGTCCTTCTCTGGTGGGGGCGGCACTGGAGTTCTCCTCCAATCGAGCACCTTCGCTTCTACGTCAATGTCAAGATGAACGTTTGCTTTGATGTTCCTGGAGAGATTCGGCACAATCTCTGGTAGATCTGTCAACAATACCGGCACCTTGAATATCGCTGCAGCCGCCAATCCGACCAATCCCGTACCGGCACCCAGCTCTAGAACCCGAGTGGTGGGGGAGATGGGGAGCAGAGTGGAGGAGATAAGTGAGAGACGTTTTGACAGCAGGTAAGAGGACGCCCAGGTTTTGAGTCCGAGATTGTCCGCGGTCAGTGCTGGTTCGCAGAGTGTTATCTCGGCATACTCTCCCGCAGTCTCTTCGTCTTCAAGAGCAGGAGTGTTCACCTCCGATGAGCCGAGAGAAGTGGAGGCAGAAGGAGGCGAAAATAGCGCTGACTGCAGTGTGCGGCGAAGTAGATGATGAACCGGTGGTGGGAGAGGTATTCGAAATACTCGTTTCATTTCTCCCCGAGCTGAACGACCACAGCGCTCAGATATACGCTCGCTGGCAAAGTCTCTGATGGCCTCTTGCACGGTCTCATCGGCAATCCAGTTCAAAGGCGAGGCGATGACAGAAACTAGCCATTTCTCAAAACCCTCAGGTGCTGGAACGGAGGCGGAAGGTTGGTCCCACGACGGTGGAGGGAGGGAAAAACGGCTAAGGATGGAGAGAAGGGTCGAGGCGGTAGGCTTTGAATATAACAGAGGCAAATCCAGATCTGTGTATGCTGTCAGTTGCGCCCTACAGACTGTAAGCAGAAAAGCACTGAGAGTGGCCAGGCTAATTTAAACTTACAGTGGAAGTAGGAGGGGTAATTGGCATCGACAGGATCAACAACTGATGATGCGAGAGTGTGTGACATCGTGACGAATCAATTGTACGAAACGAGGGGGCGGTGCACTCCAGAAAGTGTTACAGCACTGTCCTGGTGGATGAAGGGGACAGCTCTCAAGGGGTGAGGTCTAATTCCTCAACGCCACCTAAATCTTAGCAGCTAGACATAGCCCCTGTTTCACTACACTAGTCCGCATTAGGAAAGGCCACCCGGTTCCGTCCGAATGACTTTTCATGAATAATATTTATACGAATCTTCTAATCTTCTTAATTTTCCCTACACTCCTTACATGCTATGTAAACGATGCCTTTCAAGTCGGTCGAGTCGCTATTTGCCGGAACTGCACATCTTCTCCCTGCTTCATTTCACGCCACTGCCCAGCGTCAACATCCAGCCGTACTTCTCAACTTACCCAGCTCTAGGAGGAAACTCACCAATTCTTTACCTGGGAAAGCACCAGCATTAACTTCATTCACATACTTCGAAATAGCACTCACCGACCTCTCAGCCATGATCTCATACTGCTTGTGCCACCTCGATCATTGCCTCTCTCCGATCCTCAACCCCAACATTCACTCTGCACCATTAGCTGACCCGCGCAGCCTGTACCGCAACCCATCCCAACCACTGGCGCTGTGAGCACACCATTCAACTTCTGCGCTGCGGCCGCGGCGACACCCTCCAATACAACCGCAGTAACTCCGGCAGCGTCGACGGCCTACGCGTCAGCCAGTAGCTCTCTCGCGCTCTCGACAGTCCTTGCCACAAACCTGGCTTTTTCGTCCCCTGTGCTCCCGGTGAATACACTCTGGAGACGACACGAGGAGCTTGATACCCCGAGCCGCACTATGAGCGGTATCCCTGCCTCCGAGAGCTTCGCGATATGCGGAGTTATCGCTTTCCCACTGTAGATGAGTACTCCTGTCGCTGCAGGCGGGTGTGCTTTTAACACTGCGAGCGCGGAGCTGAGAGCTTTACGTTGATGGTTTAGTTTTTACGGAGGAAGAGGGACGAGAGAGGAGATACCCTGCTCGAGAGAAAACCTTGTAGCTTCCTAGCGGTAGCTCTGCAATCACTAGTGGGTCTAGAGAAGAGCCATGAGTATTAACGCCCCGGGCTACGGTACATGTGTGGCGGATCATGTCCTATCTTCATAAGCAGAGATGGAAGGAGGTTAGAGGGCGTAGTGTACATCGAGGGATACAGCTGCCGACGACTCGAGCGCAATTGCACATTATGCGACTTCTTGAGCGAGCACAAATACTACGTCAATTCCGCCTGCCCGGCGAGCTGAGAGTGCTGTGGTGTAGTCGTACGCACTGATGCAGACCAGTGGCTTGTTAGTGCTGAGTTTTGACGGACCGAGGAAAGCGATGTGGTTGGGAACATTGTCGAGGTCGATGATGTAGGGAAGATGGAAGTGAGGGAGATGGGGAGGGGAGCTGAAAGTCTATTGGCTGTTGTAAAGCTTAACTTGATGCTCATAGTGAATGGCTACAAAGCTTCATAGCAACAACTCATCGCCGAATCTGCTCCAAAACTTCCTTGTGCTGTTGCGCTCATACACAGATAGGGTGGTTCTTCCCCATGTGCAAAGTTCCACGGGTGGACATACCATATGCTACTCATATCAATTTAAGCATTTCTACCATTTACTAATATATTAATAGGGATATACATACATACACGCGTCACCGCAGGTATGCGGTTTGAGTTAATAGTTACTTCGAACAATATATGTTCCTAAATGACCAGGAGTCTTTGGAATGACTGGTGTTTGTGCCACCTGATCTTTTGGCTGTTTATGGGTTGGTAAATGAGAATCAATTATAATTCCACAAGATTCTCGATGACATGGGGTCTATTGAGAAGATCGCTCAGACTGCAAGCTCATCAGCTGTACTACAGGAGGTTCCTACGTACATTAGAGGACTTCCCGTCGTGTATAGAAACGTATAGGAACTCCATTTTCGCTGCGAAAAAATACTTTCAAAATTCCAAATTGTAAGTTCGGATAGACAGGGAGATTCGTACATCCACTTCTATTTGAATTGTCTATTTCTATCAAACTGGTGGAGTTGAGTTTCTATCTGGGAGTTCTATCTGGGATGGATAGAACCACGGGAAGTCCTCCATTATGGACTCTAGGTGCCTATCAGTGTTTGGCCTTTCTATATAGGTGACACCCCATCAGCCAATGACCTCGAAACTATGCGCCTAGTGGTCGCCGTTGATTCCACAACAACAAAAGAAACTTCACAATCCCATTATCGGTGGGAAGATCGGGTGAATCAAATTTTGTCGGGCTCTATCATGTGTGAAACGTAGGATTTAAAGTACGTTGGAGGCATCCACGGCCCGGCGATTTATAAAAAAGTATAGTGTGGGGATGCGAAATTTACTTCGTCATGGCTGCTAGAAAAAGCAAAGTTTGGAGGTGGGTAGGTGCACTCCAGAGTTCTATAACTACAGGTTTTACATTGACCATAGTTCCCCGCCCTACGGACAAAATAAACCAAGAATAAGTTTCAAAAATGAAAACCATGAGGATAATCATGTTTATGATTCTTCAGTTCGTACCAGCTCCCAGCATTGGGTGGGGCTGACGATTATGTTTATGGCGATGAGCTTTAACTTTCATGCATCAACCTTTGATAGGGGAATTTCTAGAGTACGTTGCACCTTCAACACCACCTCATAGTCCTAGAAAATAGCCGTCGCCAGAGACTCTAGAGAGGTAGACAGAGTCACCTCGAGCTCAGCTGCATTTTAAAGACGGATAAAATCGAGGAACATTGAATTGTGAGAAGATGAATGCCATTTTATAGAATTCCATAACTTCGAGATTCTATAAGAAAACCCTTGTAACAAGGTATCAGTTACACAAACTCACTACGACTGCGTCGTCCTTTACTCTAGTTAATACCTGTCAGATCTGAAGTCCCTGCTTTTCCTTGCTTCAAATTGAACACCCTTCCACGTTCAAAACAAACACCCTAGATCCATCATACTCAATACAAACTCCACCTATTCTCCTCACCACCGCCTTCTCCTCCGCATCCGAGTCACAAACCATGTCAACCCAACTCTCGATTCCAGTCAGCACTTTCACCGAGTCCTCCGCTTCATCATCCAAACCACACGCTACAATTCCCTGGGTACCCATCGGTACCTTCACCCAGTCCTCTTCATACCCCAAAGCCCGTAATCCGCTCCCGCTAGAACAATTTCTAGCCCTCGCACCACACGAGCAGATGCAGCATTTCATGGCGCTTCAAAAATACCCCAACACAACCTCCTCGAAGCCGTCACTGTCTCCCAGTGAAGAGAAGGGCCTTGCGGAGGCGGAAATGGTGTCGCAACAGCTCATCCGGGAGAAGAGCCATGCAGAAGTGGAAGTAGTGTTGCAGCAGCTTGCCCAGGAGAAAGAGAATATGCAGGGCTTGTCGGCAGAGGAGGTGAGGGTGAGGGTCATAGAAGGTGAACCTGTCAAGGGCGTAAGTGAGCTGCTTTACGGGAATGTGTTTTCTGGTGAGGGGAAGGATATGACGGGCCGGATCGACGACGAAAGGTGTGAGGGTAAGCTATTAGCTTAATGTATAATTCAGCTTAAGTGTTTGTTGCCCCATGCGGAAGTCAGCGAATTTCGAGGTAGGCACCACCCGACTTGTTACTTTGGATGCTTCTTTGACTTGTTGATTGGCTTGATTGATCTATCTCGAGAGCCAAAGACCGTATATGTACAATCTCCCATATGCGTACGCGTATGCACTATCTGACATGAGACGCATCACCCTGGTCCTGATGCATATCCTGATACAGCCACCATCTTCATACAAGTCTTCATTCTCATACAAGACATCAAACGGTGCTGAGACTCATGATGCAAGTACACATGCAACACGACTTATGCGACCATGCCATGAGTGACATCGCATGACCAACATCATCGGTGTCCTGAACACTGAATGGTACTTTGACATTTAATACTAACGTAGATTTTGGGACTTCAGGCTGAAACCCACTCCTGACGGGTTGTTGCTTGTATATAGCGAGTATTAGCCAGTAAGATAATAATTTGTGAGGCACCAGCTTTCGTTGTTTCAATCCCAGTTTTAACGAAACTTCTAATATGCCTTACGTGTGTACAGCTGAAGTGTTGTAATAATAATGTTCCATCGTTTGGAAGTCGCGTGTGGTTTCAGCTTGTCGTCTTAATACCACGTAACTACTGACCACGCAAGTTTGATTTGAGAAATGTCGAGTCCTCGCAACCGGCTTATGTAGTTCATGGCCAACATCCTGCAGACAACGCAATACACTACTCATCTGCAGCTAGAGTCACAGACGGATATGTAAAGATATTTAGCGCCCGTCGTGATTCGTTTGAACGCTGTTCACGACCAGTCACTCAGGATCGGATATGTATGGGTGTTGCGAATATGGAGGCGAGAATCGTATGCGTTAAGATACAGAGAGGAGAGGAGAAAGACTTGAGATATATACAGGAGACTTGTGTGCCTTACCATCAGCCCCGGTTACAGTGAGTGTGTATGAAGTCTGTAACGTCTCAGATCTTATTATGCAACTATGGGAATGGGATGGTTGGAAAGTTTGTTTGGGTTCTGGACAGGTCATCCGCGCAAAAGTACTATCCCTTTGCCGGTAACCGGGTTTGGGCCCACAGATGGGCCCGCTTTTAAAATACACATCACAACCACAATCCAGCCAAATGCCCCCAGAATAAATAAAAATACTCTACATATGGTGAAATTCATAAAAACAATTTCGTTTGGGTGTGAAACACAAAGCCTCATTGCAGTCCTCACACTTTATGCT
>Ga0307514_10003951_pt1 | contig 13861 bp, 10 predicted proteins | sample 16_EM_MG_FD_203088 | JGI IMG/M metagenome (GOLD analysis project Ga0307514, IMG submission 203088) | Populus trichocarpa ectomycorrhiza microbial communities from riparian zone in the Pacific Northwest, United States - 16_EM | ecosystem: Host-associated > Plants > Roots > Unclassified | place... | reverse complement strand
AAAGATATATCTAATATTTTATTCTGGTGTTCGTAAGAGTAAGTAATCTTCATGCGGTCGGTAAGTAAACAAGTCCGTTTTATTCTTTCATGTCTACATAATATTAGACCTCCACCACCACCACCACCACCACCACCACCACCACCACCACCACCACTTCCGCAGCAAAGTACCATGTAGTATACAAAAACCAAATGACCATAACCCTTTATAATGCAGTGAGATGGAGATACAAGTACAGTGTAATGCGATGTAAAAGTACAAGTCCTAACATGGGGGAGGGCATATGCATAACATACCAAAAAAGAAAAAGGGGAAAAAATGGGAAAAAAAGGAAACTCATTACATACTTATCCATAACCATTAACTGTAAGATAATTAACCAAAAAAAGGTATCATAAACATAACCACAATCATAACTCATAACACACTCACCTTTACCAGAAAGAGGTGTAGACGATTACCACCATTCTCTCACTCCTCTCCCACCCTCAGAGCTTCATTGACTCACACATATAATATACCTACTCCCCCGTCAAATCCACTACATCCACACCCTCCCACGCCTTAATCCTCCCCAAGCTCCTCTTCACTCCTAGGCCCCCCTTCCTCCCTATCGTCTGCATCGCGCCTAGCTCAAAATCTAACTCGTCCAGTTCCCTCCACCCTTCACTCTCTATACTTTGTCTGGCAGGAGCCTTCATTGGTTTTTGCTTCGGGGGTAAACTCTCTATCCTCGTAGCGGCAGGAGCCGCTGGGGCTGCCTTCTTCACCTGTTTCATCTGTGTTTGCAGCTTTTGCTGGCTCGGCCTCGCCTTAATCGTAGCTACCTTCTTCTGCTTCGGCGCAGGGGGGGCAGGCACAAGAGCAATAGGAGGAGACTGTGATTTATTCTTCTTCGCCGACGGAATAGGAATCATACTCTTCATTATCCTCCTCGGGGGGGTTACCTGTTCTGGAGCCGCCGGAGTCGATGACGCCCGTTCATCGAATCCCGGCCCCGGACTCCCGCCTGAGATTACCGAACCCCGTGAGGCTCTCGATGATGCTCTCGACTGTGGCCGATCCCACTCGGGCTGCTGTAGTTCTTTCAGCGGGGGTGTCAGTGGTATGGGGGTGGGGTCGCTCATAATCACATGCAATGCCTCTGTAGGCGACAAGCTCTTTGCTGGAAGTTCCCGCTCCCTCTTGCGCCTTTCGGATTGAACGATTCCCAGTGGGCTAAGGCTGTCAAGCTCCTCCTTGCTAGGCGATAGGGGCGAGGGGAACACACTCTCCATGACACGTTTGAGCTGTTTTCTAGGGCTGAAGTTCCCCCGGGTAGTTGTGATCCATGAGAAATCCCTGACTGGCTGTCGCTCCGCAGCTGAAGTTGGTGTAGAAAGGGGAATGGAGAAATCTGAATATGCAGAGGAAGAGATGGTTGATGCTGTGGAGGCATTCCTACTATGTGCATATGCCGAGGGTGGAGGGAGGCTCGTATCTAATGGTGGAAGATATGACAACGGTTCGGAGGAAGAGGGTAAGGCCCGGGAGTCCCCCCCCGGCTGAGGTGGTTGTGGTGGGTCAGAAAAATCGAGGCGACGGTTTACCTTTCTAATCGCCTCTGCCCTCGATTCTGGTGCGTCCTTGGGGAATGGTAAGTCCTGTTCGTAAAACCCAAAATGATCATCATATCCAAACGTGGAGAAACCCTCGTCGTAGCCAAAGGAACCTTCGCCATGGAGGGCCCCGCTGGGAGGGGTGAAGCCGCCACTAAGGCGCTTTGATGATCTGCGGCTAACTGAGACAGGGGTATCAAAGAGGTATGCATCATTCTCCTCAGCTAGTGAGGCCCGCCGAACACTCTCGGGTGTCTTTAACTTCTTACTAGGCGACTCGTCGCACTCTTTCTTAAGCCTGCGGGACGGTGTCCCCGGCGCAGACGATGGGCCGGCAGCCCACTTCGCCGTAGTAGGCGAGGTATCTGCCGAGAAGCATGGTGGGGAGGAAGACAACAGATCAATCACCTCAACTGGCGGCGATGGCTTCCTCTGCCTCTTTGAGCCATATAAATGAATGGGGCTCGGCCATTCTGGGGACGGTGGTTCATTGGGGAAGAAGTCCTCCACGGGGGGAAGGGGGGAAGACAGAATTTCAAAAGACCTGGATCGCGAGGGTCCTGGCTGGGTTGCAGTGGACCTGGATGCATCAGCCTTCTTTGGTTTAAAAAAGCCCACCAGGGAGGAAGTGTTGGCTCCTTTCCAGGTGCTCTTGGTAGGAGTAGGCGAGGAGTCTTTTGGCGGTGACCTGCTGCTCCTATCTACGGGTGGCTTTTCTGCCGGCGTAGGGAGGGGAGAGGAAGAGATGCTCTCGGAAACACTCCGGGACTTGATCCGGAACTTTCCCTTGGTAGCAGCGACCGCAGTACCGATGGTGGCGGTGCGGGTGGGCGCACAGGGGCGTTTGGCGGCGAGGGACCATGGGTTCTCTGCCCTGGCTGGAGATAGGCGCGTAGCAGGCTTTGCGGGGGCTTTGCTGGGGGCTGCTCTGCTGGGAGCTTTACTGGGGGCTGGATTTGCCGCGGGCTGCTTCCTGCCTGCTCCCGAGGGGTTTGACGCCCCTCGGGGGGGCTTTGTTGGCCTATTTGCTGGCAGGGGCTTGAACTGTGGCACATCAGCAATTGGCGGGGACACCGGGGAATTGGCTTTGCGCGGCAATGGCGGAGGACTCTCTTCCCTCGGGGCTTTCGCCGCAGGCTCTGCCGCCGTAGGCTTCGTCACCTTCAAGAATCTCTCGATCGCGCCGGCGCCCTTCTCCACTGCCCCCGCCTTCCCGCTCTTTGCTCCAGTAGCTGCCTTTGCTTTTGGTGCGGCCTTCTTCTTCTTGGGCTGCCCCAGTCCCTCCTCCCACTCCTGAACCATCTCAGGGATGCCCAGCCGCAGCACACGCTCCGAGATCCACACTCGCTCAACGGCAAAGGGGTCATAGTCTTTTGGCTTCCTCTTCGCCCCCTCTGCATCCCCATCCCCCGAATCTACATCTCCACCCTCCCCTCCATCCTCCACTCCAGTAGAATCACCCTCACCTTCTGACTCAGCGTCGAGGTCAATAGGCACCACGGCCGCCGGTGCATATGCCACCCGCAGCTCCAGCAACCCACCAGTCGAATAATGCACCCTCCTCCCCGAAATCTTCTCTACAAGCTCCTTCACCCCCTCGGCCTTCCCCTCCCCGCCATTAAACAAACGCCCCATCAGCAGCCCCCCAGCCAGCGTCCTCATCAACTTCTTCGCGCCCGCCTTCCCCCTCCACTCAAACATCTCCCCCACAAAGCTCCTCAGCCCCACCCAATCCACCTCCCCACCCCACCGTAGCCTCCTCCCCACAATCTCACTCTCTGCCGTGCTTACCACCGGCTGCAAGTAGTACCCCAACACCTGCCTATCTGGAAAACTCTCTGGAATGACAATTCTATTATTCTTCCTCGTAAATAGCCTCCTCTCATTCGTCCTCAACTCATGCGTGAGCCTCTCCCTCCACTCTCTCAACCCTTCCTGATCGCCCCTCCCCCCTAATGCACAAAGCTCCTTCCCAAACCCCGCCCTCGCTGCATCAACCGCAATCCTAATCCCACACCCGGGAATCCCCGCGGGGATATAATCCCCTCCACTCATCAGCGCCACCATAATCATTCCCTCCGGAGTCAGCCCCTTCTCTATCTCCACCTTATCCAAATCATAAACCGTTACATGCGTCGGCACGCCCCCACTCCCTCCGCTCTCACTGGACCAATTCCGTAGTACCCTCCCACAGCCAAACATCAGCGTATCAACATCCTCGCTCAACGTCGCATCGACAATGCCCAGTTTTTGCAGCTGCGCACATTCAGCTTCGGCTTCTCCCGGGGCGGTGTGGTGCGGATAGCCGAAGAGTGAGATGAGCTTCTTTTGCCGACTGGTGATGTAGGCTGGGGCATTGGCGGTTTTGCGGTGCCGCTTGAATTGAGGCCGGGAGGGGCCATCGAAGATGAAGACCGGGAGGACGGGGAGGGTGAGTAGGCGGGTAAGGCGGTAGTATAGTGTGCGGAGGGCAGGGTTAAAACCACCTGAGAGAAGTCAGTAAACTATCGGCTCCGTCAGCCATCACAATGGCCGAATTCGAGAACAAGTTACGGATATTGACCTTGTGCGGCTTGAACCTGAAACGACCAAATCGACACATCAATCGCAATCTTTAAAGGCCTCCCCGTGGTCCTCAAATGATCGTCAGCGAGCTTCGCTAGCGAGATGCGCTCCCCAGGACCTAGTTCTGCATAAAGCCTGCAATCAACCACAAATGTAATGATATTAGCAAAGGAGCAGTACAGCTGATGTTAGCTACCAACCCAGTAATCCCCATCTTTATCTTTCCAGATTCAACTACTACACCATCTCCTGCACCAGCTTCCTCGTAGGTAGACGCAGGGCAACGCGACTGGTCGCGATAAATGACCAGGAGTTCGATGAGGCAGGGTCGATGCAAGTGCCTAATTTATGTATGTAGGGTCAAATTAAACGAAGGACCACCCGGGCTTGTTGAGCCTTGTTTGGTGTGAGTGGTACATGAAGTTGCCTTTGTTTGTTTTGTTTGATCGTCGCATGGCAACCAGTATTTTCGCATGGCAACCTGTACTCCGTACATAAGTGAGAATATACTGTGGTGAAATCTTGGCGTCGTGTAATTCCGAGGATACTTATCCTTCATCCATCAACCCCTCCTCCGCCAATCACCACTGACTAACTGCCCATCATGGTTGTATGCCTAAACCTCCCGAATTCCTCACACCAGGATGCTAACCTCCCACAGAAAGTCAAACCCCTCTCCCGCTCGACCACAACCTACCTCCCCCCGGGCTCCTCCGCCCCCCTCCCCCGCAACCTCGACCCCTCACAGCACCCCTTCTCCAAAGCCCGCGAATACACCCGTGCCCTCAACGCCACCAAACTCATGCGGATGTTCGCCCAGCCCTTCCTAGGCCAACTCGGCAATGGCCACATCGACGGGGTCTACACCCTCTGCAAAGACCCCACCTCCCTCACCCGTCTCGCCTCTGGTTCTGGTGACGGGGAAGTCAAAATATGGAATCTTGTCGATAGGAAGGAGCTTGCTACATACAAAGCCCACCAGGGTATGGTCACGGGGTTGACATTCACTGCTACCTCAGCGGATTATTCTGCTATTGATCAACGACTCCTTTCGTGTGGTGTAGATAAAACGGTGAAACTCTGGGATCCGAATTCGGCGAGTTCGAATACAACTCCCGTGGCGACGTATCTAGGCGCGGAGTCATTCAATAGTATAACCCATCACCGCATATCTCCTACCTTCGCTACTGCATCCTCAACGATCTCCATCTGGGATATCTCTAGGGAAACTCCAATCTCAAACCTTAAATTCGGGACAGATACGCTCTCTTGTGTTCGGTTCAACCAAGTTGAACATAGTATCCTCGCATCCTCAGGCCATGACCGATCACTTATATTCTATGATCTCCGCACAAATTCGCCCCTGCATAAGTTATATACTACGCTTAGAACTAACTCTATCTGCTGGAACCCAATGGAGGCGTTTAATTTCGCGGCGGCGAATGAAGACCATAATGTATACATCTTCGACATGAGAAAACTAGATCGAGCGTTGAACGTACTTAAGGATCATGTCGCTGCGGTGATGGATGTAGACTACTCCCCCACCGGAGAAGAACTAGTTACGGCCTCCTACGACCGGACAATCAGGATCTTCCGCGCAAGAGAGGGGCATTCTAGGGATGTATATCACACAAAACGAATGCAGCGGTATGTGTGACCCCGCATTCCGACTGGGGGGTTGAATATATGATATGAGATACTGATCTTTTATACGTGTAGTGTCTTCTCCGCTAAATTCTCCCCTGACACAAAATTCCTACTCTCCGGTTCCGATGACGGTAACATCCGCCTCTGGCGCTCAAACGCCTCCGACCGATCCCGCATCCTTTCCGCCAGAGAGAGGGAGAAGAGGGAGTATGATGGTGCACTTAGGGAGAGGTATAAGCATATGCCGGAGATTAAAAGGATTGATAGACATAGACATGTACGTTCCCCCCTCCCCCGCAAGTGGAGATATGGTTTTTCGCTAATACGGCGTGCATAGGTTCCGAAGGTGGTTAAGAAGGCAGCGGAGATTAAGAAGGAGGAGATTGCCGCGATTAAGAGGAGGGAGGAGAATGTAAGGAAGCATAGTAAGAAGGGGACGGTGAGAAGGGTGCCGGAGAGGGAGAAGATGGTGTTGGGGAAGGAGCAGTGAAATTTCAACCCTACATTTAAGCTTAGTTGTATATATCTTTGGCGTTTATTGGGGATTGAGGTTTTTTCTTGATATATGCATCAAGGGGGTAATACCAAAAGTGGGTTTCAAGCGCATAGGCATAATATTCAGCTACCTAGTCCCGCGCTTCCTTAGCACATAGTGATAACCACTTTTCCTCTTATCAAGGAAAGATAAAGACATGATCAACATCATATCAAAGCAACAAGCCTGATATTAATGACCCCCAACTTTGCAGGCCTAGGGATTCTCGTGCCGGGAGATCCCTGGAGCGGGCTGCGGAGGCAAGTGCATATATTAGATAGCGAATAGAGATAGAGGATGTGCAAAAGGTGCGGGAACGGGGCAGCCTCATAGCCCAAGGCTCCCTCGGGGGAAAGGCGTATAGACTCAAAAAAAAAAAAAAAGATGTGCATTCCGCCTCATAGTCTAAGGCTCCCTTCGGGGGGAAGGCGTATAGACTCTAAAAAAAAAAAAAAGGAGGATGTGCGTATACGGCAGAGGTAGTCTGGTTCGGCAGAGGGTGCAAATACTTGATTCGGTCAATCATAAATGGAGTCCAGTTTATCTAGGCACAATTACATCTCCTCCCCCTCCTCCTCCTCTAGTCTAGTTGCACGACCCCCCGTAGGCTCCTCCCCCTTCTCCTCCTCCTCCTCCTCCTCTCCTCTCTTCTTTCTCCTCCTCTCTCCATATACAATTCCCTCATGTACGATACCACTCTTCGAGCTCCCTTATCAATCTCCTAGTTTCTAGCCTTGCAGCGGTTAGAATTGGAACCCGTAGTCTGGTTGGTATAGTGTATATGTACAATGTTCCTCCAAAGTATGTACAGTGCGTATGCATTGTGTTATATATACAGTATATCTGGGGATGCTATTTCTAAATTTCCACCTACCTACTTATTGTGTGTATGTACTTCGCCAGATACACTCCTGTCTCCAACGCAAATCAAACTATCAGCCTTGCCTCCACAAATCTGTAGTATTTACATATGGAGCACTGGGAGAGTACATACTTAATAAGTACATAATATGTTCTGGCTCGGAATTGACCCACAGAGCAAGGGAAGCCATTGGCCTCCGGAGCTAGGAGCCGGACTACAGGGTTATGCAGGTATGTATATAGCCGAATATAGTAAGTTCCCCGCTCTCTCAGCACTGGAATTATCAGATCCAACTTTCCCCACGGTTAGGCTCTGCTGATAATCCCAAAAATCTGATAATCCACCACTCACGAAGCGCCTGGTAAAAAGCATGGTAGCAGCACCCACATGGAAATCTGTTCTGAAGTCTTGTAAACGCAACTGTGTGTGGGCCGGGAGTTGATGCTGGTACCGCATAAAATCTTCACCCACCATCTCACAATCTAGCATTCGACATATGGGATGCTCATTGCGTAAAGGAAGGTGCAGCGGAGCTACCAGTACACAAGTGCAAAAATCAGATGGAAGGGGAAGAAACTGATTGGATCCTGAATACCAGCAGGAACAAGAGATAATCATTTTTTGCACCCATTTCCATTGATGCCCTTTAGTTTCTCTGATCGTACGGCACAAGGGAGAGATTGTGTAATGCCCATGAGGTAGGTGACTATCATAGATTGAGTACAAGCTCTTAAGCTTTCTCTCCTAGTGAGCATGTGAAAATGATAGTTCTTGTTTCAGCCCACGCCCACGCGGGATTGAGCCCTGAATTGAGAGATAGGTTTGGATAAAGCTTTTGCCTATCATTATCTACATAATGGGAATACTCTAGAAACTCTGATGCCAGTCTTCAAGTACTCGTACAGTAGGCCTGCAATTAACATTCCATATTGGGCTGCATAGGCAATACTACACTTTAGAATTCAGCTGGGAATACAGTGTATACATGATCTCGTGCCCAGACCAATTTATTTTGTGTGTGTGTGTAAATATGCAGTACCAATGGTGCAACAGGAAATCCGTACTTATCTATATCGATCCCAGACTGGTTTCAAGTTTGCAAGACCACCTCGCGCACAGGGTTGTGTTTTCAATTCGACTACTTCCATACATGTCAATCAGTACACTCAGTAGATAGTTCGCATTCGATGTTCAGCATTGGGCTCGATCTACAGCATGGTTTTGACATTCTGCTCCATATGGGTGGATGAAACGTGATATGTAAAGCAGAATCTTCAAAAACATCATTACCAAACTCCATGCCTAAACTGGTAATATTCATGAAACCGCTACTACTGAAACAGGAAACTGCCCAGCAATCATTGGTGCCAGCGAATTCCTGCGCACGGCGAGTATTAAAGTAACTGTAGAAAAGAGATATTAATTGTGCCTGACACAGCACGCAATATATCGCAAATCAGAGAGCACGAGAGCAATGCTAACTTGCAGTGAGTTGTAGACAAGAAATGTCCCATTATTTACTTTTTTTATTATTATTTCTTATTCCATTCTGTGCTGTGCCAACTTATTGACATCATAGTTCCGTTTTGCGTATTGTTTTTTCCAATTTAGGTTTCATGAGCTGCATTTGGTTCCGCCTGTAGTGTTCCTTGTTGTGTATAAAAAAGTGACCCTACCGATTTAACCCTATACTACCAAATTAACTGCTTCTCTTTTATGGTCTTTATATTGAGGGTACATATACATGGTAAAAATACAGTTCTATGCCAATTAGTTAGCAGTTGAGGCATTTTATGTGATAAAGGTACTTATTTACCTCGAGCACATCACGTAGCCTCGACCTGATCCAGGAGTGTGTTTATTTCAAAAGGAAGCCTAATGTGTATATCGCTGAAAACATAAGGTACGACGGGATGACGTCTAGTTAAGGGGTGTCCGCCAGCCAGCCACAGTCGGCGGCTTCAATTCATCACATGTGAGAGACTACATACTATTCACTGGATTCTATCACTCCAAGGCAAAGGCCTAGATTCCTAACACGAGCCTGGGGCCTGGGGGCCTCGGGACGAGGGATAGATGGTGAGGCATACTATTTTCTGGGGGCGGTGGCGTATGGAGATGGGAATAGTACGTGAGATGATTTGCCAACGCCCGTAATGGCATTTCCGTGTGCGGGCTTTTCGCAATGCCCCTGCCGTTTGCTTTCTTGCAGAGAGAAGGAAGTAATTGTTTATTTTAGGGTTCTGATCCTGGTAACCTATATCTTCGATCAACGGGATGAGTCCAGAAGCAAAGGTCTACAGCCCTACTCTCCACTGTAGGCTGCAGCGTTGGCAGTCAAGGGTGCAGGTCGAGGCGAGTTGGGCGTGCATGCGGCGTGGATCTTGTGCTGGCCGCTAATTCGATAAGCCGGGTGTCGTGATAGCGTAAAGAGTGCGGTTGCGTAGGCCCCAATTTCACGTGTCAGATCATTTATCCTGGTGTGACATATGCTGATGATGGGAAAATTCAACGGCAACCAGACTAGTCGAGTGGAATAGCTTTCGCCGCTTGCAAAAGATTTAGAATCTCCATTTGCGGTGGGTGCCATCACTATCACGGCATCATGCGGTACATCACACTTCCAGCTTTCCCGATACATTGCACCAGCGAAGCCAGCTCACCTACCTACCCCACTCGAACTAATTCCTCAACCCACCCCCACCCTAGCCAATACACTTCTTCTTCCTAACCCCTGGTGCCCTGAAATTGACTCGACTTGTTTTGCCTGGCCTCTACCGTTTGAACACGCAGCCGGCCGGCCTTACGTATCTTTATCACAAGCTTTTGCCGACATTCCACTGACCGCTAGTACTTATACTCCAGGCAAGCTTTCCTTTTCACATCTTTCCCAAATTTCCCATCAATCACTGAGAGCAAGAACAGAAGCCCTAACAATTGGATACCAATCCTCAGGTCTAATCATCGACATAGAGCATCAGTTTAAGCCTCAAAACCATAGCAACCCCTCATTCAAGATGACCTCAGAAAAGCAGCAATACGATCAGGGCGCTGAGGCGGGCACCCAGTTCCCCTTCACCAGAGTGATAAACCACCTCAAGGCCTTCCCTCTCGTCTCCGACTCTGTCCACGCTGTGCGGCAGCACCCTCTCGGTCAACGATCCATCTCCATCACCAATACTGCTTATGATAGGTTCCTTAGGCCATTCACCCCATACTTCATCAAGGTCAATGAATATGCTTCTCCATATGTTTCCAAGGCGGACGAAATTGCAGACCAGGGACTTGGAAAGGTAGAGGCGACTTTCCCGATATTGAAGGAGCCAACCGAGAATGTCAAGAGCAAGGTCACCGAGCAGCTCCAGAGTCCAAAGAAGATCGCCGGTAATTTGTACGACACTGGGTTGAGCCTCGCCAACGAGAAGAAGGATTATGTCATCCAGGTGTATCATGATGAGTTGGCAAAGGATGGCAGTGAAGGGTAAACCTTCCGATTGATTCAATAGTGTATTTAGTACTGACGTCGTCTGAAAAGATACCTCCCCGCTGCGAAGGCTGGTATCACCACCTCATTCGTCGTTGCTGCAGACGGAATCCAGTGGGTCGTAGATACCTTGAGCAAGAAGGCCCCGGCCCCGGCCCCGGCCACCAACGAAGAATGGACCTAAGAGACCATCTTCTCCTGCCTTCGCTCTTCTCTTATCTGCAGTGGAGCTGGGGGCCATGTAGCTCTATTTACAGACGGTCCGCATGCCTAAAAACTTGTTCTCATATGCTCTTGTACTGTTATCATGCGGGCGGAACTCGTAAGGAACCACCACCTCCATTCTCAGCAACGAAAAAACGCATCGTCACCTTGGGCAATCTGTACTTTCCTTTGTTCAACAATTCGGGAGTGTCTGTTTTGTGCCTGTTTATTCTTCGTCCTTGGGGTTTTGACTTTTCTGGCTTTGTTTTTGTTACTGGAATGTGCTTTGCTAGTTTTCTTGTTTTGGTTTAACTTGTTTGGTCCTGCATAGACTGGAAACGGATGGCTTGGAAATTGTGAACTGATAGGAATAACGAGATTCCGCGAGTACCTATTCATACGCCCTCGTCTGAGCCTTTGTGAATGTGAACTTAAAAAATTATGTGCCAGGTAATGGCTATATTGCCCGTTCTTGGACTCGCTTTCTGCTGGAGAGAGGAAGGTCACACATGGGTTATAAGAGTCTTGGCACCACTGTTGACATAATAACTTACTCATTTGGGCGTTATCCAAGTTTGTGTATATTGGCCACCTTTCACCTTATATTCAACCTTCTCCTAATTGAAATTCATCCCACACCTATAATGATTACCGACCAGCAATTAAACTCCCTCGCCATCCTCCTGGGCACCCTAATGATGGGTCTCATTGTTCTATACCACTTCCTCTCCGTCAACGGCCAATACACAGAGTCCAAGTCTACAGAAGGGGGTGCTGAGAAGGTGCCGAAACATAAACCGGCGATTTTGGGGGCGAAGTAGATCACATTGAGAAGGATGTTAGCGTGGGGATGGTATGCTACCCTAGCCTTCCCTTGTGTTGGCGGGTGCTGACGGTTGGGTGGAAGAAGTCGAATTGTTTACATGTACACGATCCGAGTTTACACCTGAGGGCGGAATGGGTTTGAAAGGGGAGAAAAATGGAGCCCGCCGTTCTGATCATGAAATACCCCCATCTCGGGGGTGGACATCCAACCCAACACTCACCAGGCATAATTTCTTTGCTTGTACGATAGAGAGAGCTATATACCACTACCATTAATACGTGCTTGAAACGGCAAAGCTTCAGGTATAGATTACCCATAGGTTAACACTTGTCTCTGTATCCAGTGATGAATTCAGACCTACCGCATAAACTTGATCGTGACTACTCTGTTTACGATGCTTACCGATGCCTATAACTTGAAGACTTACTTTTCGTCAGTTTTTCGCTACGAGAATGGTGCTTGCCTACTGGTGGAAATATCTCCGTATGGTGTTGCAGGAGTGCTGCTGGTGGTGCCAAGACGGCTGGCGCAAATGTTGGCTGCGCCCTTGATCTTACTCTTCTCGGCGATGTCTTTGTTCCTCGTGACTCTCCATAACTATGAGACGATTCCTAAATTTGAAGACCTGAGTGTCCGAAGCGAGGTGGTGTCCTGCCTTGCCCTATGGCGAGGGATATCTAGTATGCGGTGAGAGCTGTGGAGCATGGGGAGGATAAATACGTCCAGAACCGGAGACGGAGGGTGCACCGCTCACGAGTTGCTGCAATTCCAAATCCGCATTCATATTGAATGGGGCAGTGCATAGGTATGCACTCCGCAGGTACTTCCATAAATTGAAATTTGAGTCTCAGATGAATCTGAATGGGTTACTGAGAGTATTGTGCCGTCATATTATGGGGTTGCTTTTGTGCGACACACCATCTTTAAGAACCACGGTAGCTGCCTAGGTGATGCGGATGTGGCCGAGTGGCCGTGATGGGCTGATATAAGTAGCTATAAGACTCCACATCGCATTCTAGGTGTTGCCAGGATAACTTCACTCCCAGCTCTCCCACTTCACAACCTACCAGCCCCAACTACATCACGCAAAAGAGCCATGGGCCCCACCACACCATCTGACCAAGGGTATATACCCTCTGTGCCCATGGCTGCCGAGCCCAGCACCAATACACGTGACTCAAATCTACACAGCGAGACCCGTACCGAGCGCCCTCTCCTGGCAGCTAGGCCTACTCGCAGGGAGAATTTGCAGCCAAGCTATGCCCAACAGTTGCCTCCTCAGGAAGACGAAGGGGCACATGGGTGGTACGGTAGCATGGTGAACACTTGCGGGAGCATTGTTGGGTTCTTGGGCGCAATCCCTTGCTGTAAGTAATACTCACCCCACGTCTTTGAACAATCCAAACTGACAGTATCTTAGGTATCATATGCCCTAACCCTTACAAGCCCGTCTCCCAAGGAAACGTGGGTCTCGTTACCAAATTTGGCCGTTTCTACCGCGCCGTCGACCCAGGTCTTGTCAAGATCAATCCCCTGTCTGAGAAGCTCATTCAGGTCGACGTTAAGATCCAAATCTGCGAGGTCCCACAGCAAGTGTGTATGACTAAAGACAACGTCACTGTTCAACTCACCTCCGTCATCTACTACCACGTCACCGCCCCTGACAAAGCCGCCTTCGGAATCTCCAACGTCAGGCTAGCACTCGTTGAGCGAACACAGACTACATTGAGGCAAGTTGTTGGTGCCCGTGTCCTCCAGGATGTGATCGAAAGGAGAGAGGAGATTGCCGATAGTATTCGTGAGATTATTGAGGACGTAGCCGCCGGCTGGGGTGTCAGCGTTGAGTCTATGCTCATCAAGGACATCATCTTCAGCAAGGAGCTACAGGATTCCCTCTCCATGGCTGCACAGAGCAAGAGAATTGGAGAGTCAAAGATTATTGCTGCAAGGGCGGAAGTCGAAGCGGCGAAGTTGATGAGGAAGGCGGCGGATATCTTGTCCAGCCCGGCAGCAATGCAGATCAGGAGCTTGGAGGCGTACCAGCAGGTCGCGAAGACGGCGGGGGCAAAGGTCATTTTCTTGCCACCACCGAATGCAGCAGGGGGGTCGTATGGTGGGGGGTCAGGCAACTATC
>Ga0307514_10003950_pt1 | contig 13863 bp, 17 predicted proteins | sample 16_EM_MG_FD_203088 | JGI IMG/M metagenome (GOLD analysis project Ga0307514, IMG submission 203088) | Populus trichocarpa ectomycorrhiza microbial communities from riparian zone in the Pacific Northwest, United States - 16_EM | ecosystem: Host-associated > Plants > Roots > Unclassified | place... | reverse complement strand
GCAACTGCATCGAAGGAAGAGAGGACAAAAGAGCAGATGGATGATCGGCCGCGGTGGAGAGGTCGTTAAGCCGGTGGCCCAAAAAGAAGCGGTGACAGGAAGGGGCTGACAAGAAGAGCACATGATAAAAAAGTACGGTACATACGTGAATGTAGTGGTGATTGGAGGGAGTGTGTGTGTGTACGGTGTGAATCGAGAGTACAAAAGAGAGCAGCTCTTGCTTCCTGTTCCCTCACGACCGAATTGACGTGAAGTATTCGTCAAGTACCAACTGATATTCGTTCGGTGCGGGCAGAGAAGCACCAGCGGATGAAACTTGAAGTTGTGTTGGTGTGTGCCTGCCTGCTTGCCTGTGCGCTACGGGTTGGGTGTGTGGTTTGCCGCCAATCCCAATCAATAGGTGCTACTTATGGGACCTATCATCGAGCGACCGCGGATCCAGAGTGTCGGGAAAGAGACGGAGGAGTCGAAGGCTAAGAAATCGACCACTATTTTTCAGAACGAAGCGAGTACAGCTGGTGCTTGGCGGTGATGATGGTGAGGACGATGATCGAGACACCGAAAAGCACTTAATCGGTGGTGAAACCGATGCCTGAATCTGACTGTGGTGTGCTGGGGTGGGTAGGAGGGGACAGATGACGAGTTTTCTGGGGGGACGCTTTCTTCCTGCCGGGTTGTCGCAAGGAAGTCGCTATTCGATCGAACAACGATCCAAGACCTCAGACGGACGGTAACGAGGAGCAGGAGTCGTCGGGTAGAAGATAGAGTATCGTCTAGCTCTAGGTTCTCCGATGCTTGCCTGAAGCCGATCGATGACAGTGAAATAAATGGAAAATAGCGATCGGAAATAAGACAAAAATGACAATGAAGATGATGCTCGATTTTTGCTCGGCGCGAGGTTCTGACGCGTGGAAAAAAGCTTGTCCAGTGTCCAAGACCTTGGCGGAGATGGAGGATGCTTGGCCTTTATGGCAAGTTAAGGGGAAGGGGATGTGACAGGCCTCGGGATTCCTGACCATTCAGCATCTCGGTTGGCAGGCGGGCATCTAACTGCACATCGCTTGGCTCAGCGAATCTGCACCCGATGCAGTATCGCCTGCTCAGAAGCGTGATCACGCCTATTCCCCATCCAGCGACACATGCATCGAGGTCGCATCCTCTCCTGCGGCAAGAAGAAGAGAGTTGGAGCCCCTTTTGAAATGTGATGCTGTAGCTGCGGGAGCCTCTCCAGAGACTTATGGAGGATGAGGATCGTCCTGAATGGGATTGTGCGATCGCCCGACGAAAACCTCGGTATGAAATTCTACAGACAGCTAACTCAGCGCCGACGAGCCCAAGTTCGCAGTAGGAGCTGTCAAAGACCTCGGATCGGCGGTGCGGGACGCAACTCGAGATGAGGGGGGCCTTATGGCCCTAATGGAAACGATGAATGAGAAAATTGAGAAGGCAGCTACGTACCGCCTCCTCCATCGACACCACCTCCGCGGCCGAAACGGAAACGGACGTCATGCTGTCCTACCTTTTTGCCGGCGTGTCCAAGTCGATATGACCGTAGTGGATGGGATGTGGTCTTAATTCAGCCATAATCTATCTAGGTCGAATGCTATGATGATGAAACAAAAAAAAAATGTGAAGAGGAGGAAGGGTGCTCCGCCTTCGAGGTTCACCCTTCGCTTTCACCCTTGGAGCATGTGCGGTGCGCAGACGCTTGTCCATAAACGGCACTCCGCCGTGCAGCTGCCCCTGCTGGCTGGGATCGCATGCAGCCGCACTTACTCCCTTGGCAAAGCTTGATTCGAAGCAAGAAGCACACTCTACCATAACCAGCCGCGCGGCCGGCTTACGTGAGCGTTATCGATGGGAACGGAGCAAAAACGCGATCATTGAATCCAACCGACATGGTAATATTGATCAGGGATCTGCTGAGTGAAGACTGCGTCGATGGCATATCAATGAAGAGAACCTGCGGTAAAGGCCGGTATTAATTTTTGGGCATTTTTGGTACAGTCTACTCTCGTGGGTTGGTTGGCTGCCATCGAGCCCGACCTTCCGCACGGTGAGGTGGGGCGCCACCGTACTGTCCGCTGCTGTGGCCCAACCGATTGGGTGCGGGGAAACAAGCATCATCAGCACTACGACCACCGCATGCCGGGATCCGAAAGCTGCATATTTGCATTGGGGGCGTGCCGTACGGCGGCTGATGCTGCTGATGTTGCTGACGCATGTAATTCCGTGTGTGTCGTATTCGGACAGGCCGCGCGAGCCGAGAGTGACTATTACGCGTTTCTTTTGACGTCAACCCACGAGAGTACTTTTTTTTGTTCAATCATACTCGCATTTGGCCTATCTAGACTATTGGCGGCGCGCTATTTTATCCTACTCGTGGTAGGGGATAAGTACCAAAACACTGGGGTGACGGCGCTGCCACATACGGTGTCTCATGTCTGTCTGCCGTCCCGCCCGACGGGCGGTTGGCGACGGGGGTCGTTCGGGATACGGCTCGACACGCTGGGCGGCCACCGGGGAGCCCGGACCCCTACATATATACGTACGCTGGCCAGTCAAACCGTTCGAACCGTGATCGGTACGGACGGATGTACGCTCGTTTGTGTGACAACTCTCTCTGTGTGTGGCTAGCGAAGCCAGTGAGTGCGTGTTTTGGTTGCTTCACCGTGAAAAAAACCACAAACGTGCAAGTTCCAATGGAACTGACGGATGTAAAAGTCTCCTGAATGGACCACCAAGGAGATCACCCCGCAGCCACCACCCGCCGCGACCCGTATCCAGCATACCCGCTAGAAACCACTAGATCATCAACCTAGTAGGCGAAGAAGTACACAATTCGACGCAAAGTTTCCCAACTATTGCATGTCCCTATGATACAAAAAGAGTGTTTAAATATTTATTTCACGGACGTATAGATCTATTCACTTACCCAGCAGTCGAGTGGGATATGTCCCTATAACCCTGCCTGGATAGAATATAACTTCGTGAGCATAATATATAATTTCGTGAAGATAAATCCTATAACCCTGTCAATAACTTGTAACTTCGGACGATAACTAATAACGTTATGGAGTGATAGATAGGAGTAATTCGAAACTTATACAACATCCAGATCATAACTTATAACGTCCTGCAGTGGGAGTAATTCCCGTCTAAAGAGTAAAGTATATCACTATATGGTCAATACTGTAGGTTATATAACTGGATACTCTATCCTATCCACTGCCATTGCGTATCGAATATACATGCATTCTAAAAGATATCTCCAACTCCATCCTCCGTTGTATTTTGACCCACTAATTCCATCGCTTATTGTGAATATGTGGATATGGAACTGGTGATGTTCATCAAAAGTGCCATATGGTGATACTAATCGATGAAGGTGACATTCAAATATCACACACACACAAAAGGCGCACCGGAAGTACCAAGGAAATCGCACCGCAGACAAAGGAAAGATGAAAACAAAGCAATAGGAAAAGGAAAATACACCATGCCAGGAACCCGTGGGCCACTACCCCGCGAGCTCCTCCTCATCTTCCTCCAACTCTCACAACCCAGCCCCCGCCACCGCCCGTTCCTCCTCTTCCGCGTCGCTGTCCCAATTCTCCTCCACTGGCGGCGCTGCCCGTCCCACCTTTCGTCCGCCAAGAGGTCCCCCACTCGCCAATTCCGCTTTCCCTTCCTTGTCTCCTCCCTGGCCCTTGCCCATAACTGGGCCTGCTAATCCTTCCACCGCGAGCAGTGCTTGAAAAGGTGGTCCCTCGTTTGCGGAGTCCCTCGTTTGCGGAGTCCCTCGTTTGCGGAGTCCCTCGTTTGCGGAGTCCCTCGTTTGCGGAGTCCCTCGTTTGCGGAGTACCACTGATGTTATTCAGGTCGCACCACCAGCAGTGGTCGTCCGGGCGGTTGTCGGTGCTCTTCAAGTACACACCCGTGAGGGCGTGCCCCGACTTGAGCTGGTAGTAACGCGAGGCCGTCCTCTTCTCCGCCCTGGCTGGGGTCGGGTCAGGCTTGCCCTTTTTTCGGAGCACGTACCTTTGTTTAGGTTCCACCGAAGTGAGGTCTGGTTCGAGAGTCCCAAAGCAACTACAATACCAGTTATTAGCGTCCGTCAGCCACAGCTATTGGCCACCTGTCGCCATCCCCGTCGCTCCCTCCACAGCTCTACCAATCTTCATCCGATTGACATGAAAAATGGCACGCTCGTCGCGGTCGTACCACCGACTCCATGAGAACCCAAAACACTCAAAAGCAAACCCTCAGAAGTTATATCGTTGAGTGTACGACTGCTTGCGGATCGGATGTACGGACAGCATCGAGGTAGGCGGGAAGTAGCCGGAACTGATTTCCTTGCTGTTGGAGGCCATTACCGAGGATAGTTTTCTTTGCCTTGTGGGCAGCCTGATAGCTGACAGTGACTCGATGATGCAGTGCCACAGCGTCGATAAAGTACTTTTTATTGCCGGATAGTACTGCATAAACTCGGAAGGGGCAGCCTGCCCGCGAGCAGACGATATTGCGAGATGAATCGGATTTTTGATACCGGGTGTTGAATTTGGTGTGCCCGCTGAGGTCACAATACTGTATCGCAGCCTCGAAAGCCTTAAAGTCCACAAATCGGACGCCCTCACGCATCACCATGTTGCTGATTGCTGTCGTACTGTCGCTATGTACCCGCAACCGCTTTCTTTCTCCTATAAGGGCACCCACCATTTTTTTGGTGGAGGCGACAGATAATACGATGGCATTGTAGATGCTTATGGCATTTGGGACTTTTGTAGCGTATCTTCTGGCATTATAGACGTTTACTCTTTGAATAACATTGCTTACCCAATGGAAGTCTCCGGTTCTACACGAATATCTTACGATTCAGACTCTATAAGAATGTGATGTGAAAGCTCTATCCGCTTTCAACGGATAAGTGTCAATTTATAGCGATTCGGTCGATATAGATATTCTACGGGGATAAATCCGCGAAGACGAGTAGATCTTATTCTACATAGGGGTACCCAGATGGGGCATCCATTCCTCGAACGATCGTACGACTCCCAGAAGCTCCTTATCATAGATCTCGTAGTTGTATTCTACGGAGGAATGCTTCTTCGAGAAGCCGGGTGGAGGACTCCTTGTTCATCGGGTTGGGACAGTACTCTTGCAGAGACGTAGTCTGAACATGCACGTTTCGGCTACTACAGCCTCCACAGACCGCCTTATAACTCATTCAATTTTTTCCAGTATGTGAAGGCTGCTTACCCACTGCTTTTTGCAAGCCTGATAGGATATATTGGTAGTGTGGTCGTGTCTTGAAAATGTATGTTGACTTTTCTTAAGTTTCAGCCTTGGGCGTAATCTCGTTTTTTTTTTGTTCAATCATACTCGCATTTAGCCTATCTAGATATTTTATCCTGCTCCTGTCTGCCGTCCCGCCCTTCGGCGAAGGATGGGCTCGATGGCAGCACCCTGCCCCCCCCAAATTGGGTGTAATCTCTGTCGATTACATGATCTGCACGTTTCGGCTACTAAAGCCTCCCCAGACTGACTAATAACTGATTCAATTTTCTACACACAAGTGAAACCATCCTATTGCTTCTTAAAAGGTCCAGATCACCTTCCGGCGACTCCGGGTAATCTATAATCCTTCCCCCTGCCGCCGTTCTCGGCTGGGCTTCCTTCTTGGAGTTGTCTTGGTTTTCTTGGGGTAGAACTTCCGTTCTTCCCCGGACGGAAGTGTCATAATTAGACGTCCGGAGGTTGATGGAGATATGTATATGGCCATGCCGGAGGGAGTCGCTGCCCCGGATGAACCTCGGGTTGCAAACTGAAGAAGTCTCTATGGACTGAAGCAGGCCACCAGACTGTGGTATCAACATGTCGACGAGTTCCTCAGGTCTCTTGGACTTCGTCGTTGCGAGTTCGATCCTAACACGTATATATCGGCCGATACCCGAACTGATGTCCCGATCGGGATCTGGGCAAGCCGACGGAACTGGCCAAGGCGGGGCCCCGTTAGACCTACTTCTATACGTCGATGACATGCTACTGTTCTCGCCGTCGGTCGAACGAGTAGCCGCCCTGAAGGCCCTCCTGCACGCCAAATACAAGATGACGGATCTCGGCCCGGCTCAGTGTTTCCTCGGCATCGAGATCGAACGCGATCGACCGCACCGAATCCTGCATATCCATCAGCAACGGGCCATTCGGGAGCTATTAGCAACATACGGACTCTCCAACTGCAACGGGCATTGGATTCCCCAACCTACCGGAAGCAGACTTCGCAAGCTAGACTAGGACTCGGATTCGGCAAAAGCAATCGACTCGGCAGGGCAGCAAAGATATCAGTCAATTGTCGGAAGTCTCATGTGGCTAATGCGCTGTGCCCGCCCCGATCTCGCATTCACGGTATCTATGCTCAGCAAGTTCAGCGTCGCCCCAACCACCGAACACCTGGCCGCCGCCACCTATGTGCTCCGATACCTCCGAAATATGTTAGATTTAGCTATCCAGTACAATCCCCAGGACTCTGACTCCGACCTACCTATCGGCTATACGGACTCAGATTTTGCCGGCGATCCAGACGACCGGAAATCAACATCCGGTTATGTGTTCAATCTCGGTGGAGGCGCCATCTCATGGCAGGCCCGGAAACAGCCCTTAGTCGCCTTTTCCACACTGGAAGCCGAATACATCGGCGCATCAGATGCTGCCAAGGAAGCGATATGGATCGGGTCCCTATACGCTCGAATACTGCACGGGCAGAACCAATATAAGCATGCAGAGGATTGCCCTTACTGCTTACGCTCGGAACACGACGACTCGTGGACTCCCGAACCCCAATAGATATTCGTCGACAACCAAGGCGCCATACAACTGGCCAAGAACCCAAAGTTTCATGAGCGCACTAAGCACATTGGCATTCGATATCACTTCGTCCGAGACGCCTGCGAGCGGGACGTTATTCAGACAACGTATCTTCCCACATCGGATATGACTGCAGACATCCTGACGAAGAATCTACCACGAGAAACGCACTGGAGGCATGTTCATGGGCTTGGATTGGTACGATGGGGCTCGGGTGCTTCAGGAGAAGCAGGGGAAGTACCATATGGCAAGCGGGAGGCGCTTGGTCCGGGGAAATAAGGCTTCGTCAAGGCATTTTAAGGGTTTTCTTTGGTGGGTGTACTCTTTCTCCTATGTCCGTGGTTTCCTACGGGTTTTACACGGTTACGAGTTTTAAGGAGGCATCCGGGGATATTGGGTTTCCTTTCTTTGCTGCATTTGCTTGCGTTGCATCTTTCTGTTTTTTTTTTTTCGGCCTTTTCTATCTTTCTTGGGTTTTCATGCGTCTCCGGCCGAGGGGAGGTGTCAGAATTAGACGTCCGGAGATGATGGACTGAGCTCCGGCTCGGAGCGCCGGAGGGCTCGGAAATGGATCCAACCGACGGATCGGTAGTAGAATACCATCACTGTTATTATCCTCCTACATTTTTGACAGGAAGTTTTAAAATTGATAAGCTATGGTGAGTGCTAGCGAGAAGTGTAAAAAAAGTGCATTTTCTATCAGCGAAAGTTGCTTAGGCACCACTTTCCGATGGCCGGGCGACGCGGAACCCGAAGACACAGATAAAGGCCAACCACCGTCGTGCCGCCTTCCGGGGCAGGCTCGAACACACATAGCTAGCACAGGCGCAGAGCCACCAGTATTGTATCAATTTTCAAAGCGCGCTAGCATTTTTTTAGATCTTGGCGACATGAATAATGTACAGCAGCCACAGCCTTGCACAAATATGCGGAGCGGTAAGAAGTCAAAGTAAAGGGTGTGTTGTGATATGCAATTGATGCACTCGCCTTGTCTGTGGTTTTATTCTCTGGTAGCTGTGGAAATGCGCACATTTAATGTGAGTGCCTGTGCGTCAAGAAAAGCATCTGCAAGCAAGATCAAGAAATTCGGACTCATCATCCCTCCCTACCATAAACCCGTAGACAACCCTCCTCCGTTCTCCAAAGCCACAACCCTCCGGTGCCCCGTGGCCAATCCGAGGCTTCCGCAGGCCTTCGCCTCCGCGGGACCCGCCCCCTCTGCCCACCGCGCCTCCGTACAACTCAGCAACGAGTGATAGTCTCCCGCTAATCCTATCCTAACAGTAATAGAGAATGAACCTGCACCTCAACTCCGACCAGTAAACAAAGATCCTCCCACCAGCCGCCATCCTCAAAACCAAATTGACGACACAAGACGTAAGAAATAAACAAACGAGACGAGACAGAAAATAACACAAAATCGAAGAAAATAACTTTTGGTCCATCTCGGGTCCATCCGGTGTGACTCCCACCCCCCAATTAGTTGTAATGGGATACGGTCCATCCTGGCTCAGGCATCCTTCCGGGTACATCGGACTCCAATCTTAGTGGCTCCTCTCCGGTGATGGAAACACGGGGCGGGCATCCAATCCAATCCACCTCACGGTCCTTCTACTCCGGGGTGACGCGGCGGGGGTCCTTTCCTCGGTCCTCGGAAACTCTCCTTCTGTTCCTCAAAATCAGGTCCTCAACGCGGGCATACATCTGGTTAGTCTCCATGGCACCCTTGTTGTCCCGCAAGATCCAGCAAAACTCATTGACAGCCGCAATGAAACCGAGAACTCGCCGGTCCGGCTTGTGTTTTCTCGAGACATGGATATTGACGTGTCTGATCTCGGAAGCACCTTCCATGACGGAAACGAGCTCATTCAGGCGCTCGTCCGAGACGGAATGCCTCGGAACGTCCCGTCCTTCCACCAAGTTTTTGATGATTTGCACGTACTCGGTCAATTCCCGGTCAAAAGGAGAGGTGTGGTCCTTCATGTATCGCTTCCTTGGGATCCTGAATTTGTACTGTGCCAACCACCGGTACGATGTCCGGCAGAAGAGATCGTTCAGTGAGGCAAAGATCTCCTTGTATTCGTCATGCTGGAGAGTCGAGAGGGGCATCTCTTCGGAACACAGCTCCGTGGTCACCTCCTGGTCCTCGTCTAGCACCCGGAGAACGTAGGTGTCGTGCTTGTACGTTTTCCGGTTCAGGGATTGTCCTTCAATTACCTGGTTGCTGGGCCGCCGCTTGGACCGGCTGCCACCGGCGGCTTGGCCAGGCGTCCTGGGTACCCCAATTTTGTATTGGCCTTTCTGGCTGTCAGCGCACTGCGAAAGGTCCTCGCCAGCTCCGTTAACGATGGTATCACCAGAACAGGATTCCGCGTAGGCAGCGACAACCTCCCCAGCCGTGCTGTATCTTGGTAAAGGGTATTCATGCTTGATCGGCCTCGCAGCGGCGTTGCTGCCATCGTCCGCTTCGAGGTCAGAGCTGCCGCCATCATGGGTTGGCATTGCACTATCACCCGACGACCCCGAGGATCTCGAACTGTCCGAAATTGTCAGTACAGGCGCCTGGCAAATGAAACGCTAAATAAATACCTAGCCCTGGGTCTTCCGTGGGTCGGAGCACTCGGTGCGACGTGCGATTCCAGAGTTGTGGTGTAATAGCCACCATAAACCTGATATGGCTGCTGTTGGTAGCCGTGGTAGCCGGGATTCTGCAGGCCGCGCTGTTGCTGTTGCTGTTGAAGCTGTTGCTGTTGGAGCTGTTGCTGTTGGATATCGAGGCTGTAGAAGATAAACCAATTAGCATACATATGCGAGGCGCCGCGCCGATCAATCAGCGCGGCGGTGATATAGCCTACCGCAGTTGGCTATCGTAATTAACCATATTCTGGCCATAGTAATACTGATTCACTCCCTGGGGCGCGTGAGTATAGGCGTTCCTGAAGCCCTTGGTAGGCGGTCCCATGCTTGTGGCGGTATCCATTTCCTGGGAGATGGATGGGTTCCTTGTGGCTAGCGGGGTGGTCCTTCCAAATGGTCCTTGAGAGTGCCCGGGCAATACGGGCAAAATTCCTGGGGTAACAATGGTATCCGATCCTTCCTTCCTCGGGTGATGGGTAGAAACCTCCGGGCGTTTTCGGGCCAGTTATGCAGGTCAAACTCAAACAAGGGTATCTAAGCCGGCCAGCCAGAAAAGGTGTAGGCTTCGTGTGTGGGCGTGTGTGTGATTGGGAAAGGGAATTGAAGCGGAGGTTCGGCGTGAAATCAAACAACAAACGCAGGAATCCGCCCGCAGTCGGTCGGTATGAGGATTTCGGAGCTGACTGTGCCTTTTGGGCGGAATGGAAAAAAGCCTAGTGCAACCTGTGAGAAACGGGAGCGTCGGGGTTTATATGAAGTATCAGCGGATCACTTGGCTGGTCTTACCGCGCAATTCAAGGGGGTCAAGGATGAGGGACAACGGGTGTACTTGGTGGTCACAGCTAGAGCAGTGTCTGGTAGTCCTGTAGACGATCTTCTCGTTACTCGTATCTATCAGTGCAAAAATTTATCCCTGAAGAAGGCCCAGGTGGTTTATACCCGTTTCGAAGGGAGGATTGCCACTCCGAAGATAAGGCCGTTGGCTGAACTAACGGCCCCCACCACCGTACGGTGGGGACTGCTGCCGATGGTCGTCCACATCACTCTGTAATCCTTTTCTTGTTCGCATAATGCCAACGATTGTGTTCGTAGCGTGTGTGATGTAATAAATCTCCGTTCTCCCAACCCCCGCCCACCGAATTCGGAGAGTGATTGGACTCCCAGAAGCCCGCTGTACTCTAGAGCTGAACTGCTTTCTTACGGTGTATTAATACCGAAGGCTCCACCTGATGGCCTCTTGCTTCTCACGGCGAGTAAATTTGGATTTCTGTTATTTGCGTCTTTCGCAGGAAAAAAATGACGTCCACAGTGCATGAAAGGGGGCTGCGAACCTGCGGGCCGGCCATGATGTGCCCGTGCAAGGGGCTATCTACCCGTCGCGTCCATAGACGTGGGTGGGAGTTGAAGATGAGAGTATAATTCAACTGGCAGTGTCGGGTTCAGATTTGCCAGCACACATATCGACCGGGATATCTGAAAAGCCTCGACCTACCCCGCCATCAACTGCAGAGCCGTGCAGGATGCTTCGAAAGTTGGACTCGGGAACGAGAGAATGGGAGACACCGAAGGATGGCGATTGGGCAGAGTGCGAGCTGCGGACCTGAACATTCTTCCCCTCGGTCTCAGCCATCGTGACAGCTCACACCCCAAGGGTTTGTTGGTCAGTTCTGAGCGTGCAGCTGCGCAATGACGACATCGCTGCCCTCGAGCGTCTCACCCGGTATTTGTTCTTCACCGCTCGCGCCCGAGTGAAGCATCTCGCAGTGGTCACCACTCCTGCTAGAACATCCCGTGAGCGACTAACACGAAACGAATCTTCTCTTCACCTGTCGCAAGGAATGCGCACCGCACAGCCCACAGATCACCGCTCCCGCACATGTGCAGAAGGGTCAAAGTAGAATCCGGATTTCGTCTCGTTAAGCACTGAGGTAAGCTTTGCAGGAACATTCTATCAAAAGTCAAATGCATTCGTACGATACAACACAGAGTAAGGAACTTTCCTCGAGCCGCCGGTTGAGGCGCATGCTCCGCTATATATCCTTCACTTGGCAACCATAGAGTAGAGTTAGTTACGGAAATCCCCGTCCCTGATCTCCATCTGCCGTTTCTTGTACTGCTTCTGCCGGCTGCGATATCGCGAGAGGCCTTTCTATTCGTGCCTTGCAATTGGTCAAGGACAGCGGCGAACAGTATAAACAGCCTTGTCTCGTAAGCGCCCTAGCGAAATGCTTGCCGGCGAGGCTACCGTTCTACTTCCCCGTCAGGCCTAGCGGGCACGAATTAAGCGAGTTATTGCAGTCACGTGCTATGTCCAACTCGAATGCCTCTTGACTCCCAAAATCCCCGCGTCGACCGCGTCCAGATCGAACCACCCTCTATTCTACCCTTGCCTTGAGTTGTTGACAACGAATGTTGATGCGTTTTTCGAATGAGTCAACTAGTGAGGAGCCGCGATGGAGCCTGGGCGCGTCGGAACTGGGTCGTGGTTGTGTTCGCAACTGATCGTAACAGCTTATCCCCAAAATCAGTCACTGGCGAAGTTAAAACTCCAAGATGCTAAAACGCGGACTGGTTCGTCGAGAAGTCCGCCAACGAAGGTTGTGATGCAGGGAGCGACCTGAAGGCAACCCGACGAGGCAAACTGTAGAGTAAGTGAGAGAGAGAAATTCAATTTATTGTCGTATGCAGCCTATTTAGACTATGACGACCACCCCCTGACCCCTATGCCGTCCGCGAGTCTGGCCTCTGTAGAGTAAGTGACGAGAGCTGGCACCTTCCCCATCTATCGCTCAGCGGCTCGGGCCGGCGTGTCGTCATGTTCTTTTGGGAAGAGAAGAGATGCCACGGACTCATGCAGCATGTCGAAGTTCGCTTGCCAGTTGTTCAACCAGGCTACGTACGCTAGAGTAGAATAGAGTAGAAAAAGGTTGTGACGACAGTTGTTTACTCTGCACCGGCACGCCAGTAAATCTGCGGCTTTCCAGCCGCTCTGTTACTGGCACTATACCTGACGGGCGTTTGTTGTGCGCGGCTTGTTTCCCGCCTGGCGCAGGGCTAGGGTTGGTACTCCTCAGGGGCCGGTATTTCGGAGCGACGAAACGCTGGGTGCGGAAAAATAGGCGCTCTCTCGAGTGGAGCGAGGCGAAAAATAGAGCGCACTATCGGAATCGTTAGAGCGGACTCGATCGTTTGGCTTCGACCCCCGAGATTCGGCCATGCAGGTACCAGCAAAGCCGGCGGAGGCACAGACGAAGCGAAGCTAGGTGGAAACACCAAATGTGGCTAATTAAGCCACAGGATGTACCTACAAGTGGAGTGTAGTCTGTGGAGTGGCAGCCTGTGTGGCGCCTATCGTAACGTCGAGGAGATAACCGTTGATATCTATTCTTAACAACAGTATTCAAGAGTACAAGAATATAGGCTCAGACACCCCCAGCAAGGGTGTTTCATTATTTCCCCGTAGAGATGTACATGTCTTGTTTCACGATGGTTATCCATGGCTAGTGCTACCATTTAGCCCTTCCCTTTACACGATGCAGTGAGGTTTTTCTCGGGATACACCGCTTTGGCACTACTGGTGATGGCTGGCAGCCGCCTGTCCCTCAGAGTATAAAGACATCACGATCTGCCCTCAGTCCTATCCTGCTTTCTCCAGACCAAACAACTTCAGCATCTTCTCTTCGCTTTCTTCTCTTCTTCTTTGCAATTCACTTCATTCCCTCTGGATTAGGGCCCTCTCGATACAACTTCTAATCAACTTCTTTCACATTTCGTTCGCACCTCATATTCAAGGTACTCTAGCCGGTTGGAAATCCCGATCATCGTGACCATTGAGAGAGCAGCCAGCTAACAGGATGTGTCTAGGCTGTGCCTATTTTGCTACGAATCTACTTCCATCAACGAATCTTCTAGTATTCCTTCGTCCAATCATCAATTTATCACCGCCAGCACATAATCAATAAAGCCCGCCCTTCTCCGCGAGATCAGTAGTATACCGACTCACATCCGCAACGAACCACTAAATAACCCGCTTTCCAAAATGTCCCGCGTCTACCTCACCCAGCTCCGTACTCCCTCCGCTTCTCCCCCGCCTTTTCTCTCTCACTACCAGCACTGCCCCATTCGCCCGCCGGTCGTCCCCGAGAGTAGAACCCCACCCACTTCCTACCCAAACGTGGCCCACCGGGCACCGACCTCCAACCCCCGCCCCCCAATAGTCATCACCACCCCGCCCCAGACCACCCGCTTTGACAGCCACGAAGTCTACAGCCGCCACGGCGATGGCGACCATTACCGTCGACCATCCGGCCACAGCCGCAGTTCCAGCAACGCCAGCTACAGCTCGAGCCACCACAGCCGCTC
>Ga0307514_10003947_pt1 | contig 13865 bp, 10 predicted proteins | sample 16_EM_MG_FD_203088 | JGI IMG/M metagenome (GOLD analysis project Ga0307514, IMG submission 203088) | Populus trichocarpa ectomycorrhiza microbial communities from riparian zone in the Pacific Northwest, United States - 16_EM | ecosystem: Host-associated > Plants > Roots > Unclassified | place... | reverse complement strand
GAACAAACTTGAGATTGATACTGCTTCCACCACGCTTCATCATTTCAACACTTTTGGTTATGCATATGGGATTTGTTGAGCCATCATATTCCTCCATGAAAGAAATTATAAGCTAGAGGTTCGAGAGAGGAGGAATTCCCACCTGAACATTCCCAATTCTTTCAAGGCCTCAGCCCTTTTTTTTCCCCTTTTATCATTGACTAATGTCTCATTAGCAATTCTATGCGGATTCATGCATTGCAAACAACTTGTTGCCCATTTTAGAAGTTTGCTAATCCTAGCTAATTAATGTGATATACTTGAAGAGAAAATTAATTATGAAATACAGCCCGTGTCATTTCAAGAACAAGAAAACTCGTGAATATAATTATAGCTTAGTGGGTGTATTTAACCTGCATAACGTCAAAAGGCAGAAAAGTAAAAGAAAGATACTGGTGTGATCTTTGAAAACGAAGGTAAATCCATCCGTGTACAGGGGGGGAAAAAAGACTCTGAAAGGACTGTGAAAGGTGACCTTGAAACTTCCAAGATGCCCCCCATACACTGAAAAACAACTGAATTGTCCCAGACACTGAAAAATAACACAAGCAGGAGATTTTTGAAAGATCATCGGGACTCCAGCTAGTAAAGTTGTTCTCTCTTGTCCTGCCACCATCTCCACCTGTAAAGAAGGAAACCAAAGCATGACTTAGCTGTGGAAATCTTTACTGGCCGATCTTGCCCTGGCCCCATCATCGCCGGCCTAATTGTAGCCTCGAGATAGAGCAGGCCCAATGAAGTAACAGCTATCTTTTCATAATGAATATTTGGTGCATAATTAAGAGAAAAAAATCACAAAAAGATCTTGGTGATTAAATTAAACACCTACGTTTTATCAAATCATCATCAGTTCCAAAGTTATAAATCACTCAAAATGAGTTCTTTTCTCTTTTATCCTTTTCCTTTCGTACATGATTTTGAGAAGTGAAGATTCCAATCTGAGCACTTAAAATTTTCAAAAATCCAACCTTAATTAAGTTAGTGAGTGTGTGTTATATGAGGTTTTCTGTGATCAGGAGTCTCAAATCTAATTAATATATATCTTAAATGAATATAAAAGCATGGTTTGATTTTCACTTACCAGTAATAATCCCATCTGGGTCGGACTTTGGTCATCCGATTTTCACCATAGGGGTAATCAGTTTCAGCCCTTCTTGTATTCTGGAAAGCACAACATCCTGTCGAATAAATTCCAATCAGAAGCACAACCATCACAATATTAAGAACTGAAAGCTTGCGCCAATCCCTTCTAACATCTTCAAGAACTCCAGCTTTGCACGAATCACACTCGTAGCACAGTAAAGTTGGGACATTGTTCCATCTATAGCAATCTGGGTCTTGAGGCACCGCTGTTGCCATGTTGTAGTTACATGAAGTTGGTGGCTTACAACATCCAGACTGCACCAAAAATCAAGAAAAACAGCCATAAGGCCAAAAAATTCGAGAGTGAACAAGATTGATGAAATTAAAGATTATACCTGTATGGGAGACATGTCTTTCTCTAGATAATCAAGAGGAGTCCAAGAGGCAAGTTTAGCACAAGTCTTAGAACCCAATATGCAACTCCTAATTGTTCTCCAATAATCAGGATCTTTAATTCTATTTCTTAACCATGGAGAATAATCTTCAAGTCTATACTCCTTGTAAACCCTACCGGGCACTTCCACACCGCCGCCTTGGCTAGTGACAACAAAGCCAAATATAGTCAAACCCATTAAGGTTGCAATAAGGAGTAACATGACTACTAAGTAGACCCAAAGTGCCCATGCTACATGAAAACATGCACCGATGAAGCCAGCTAGTGAGATTATAAGCACGACGAAGCCTACAACAAGGAGTGGAGTTTGGAGGAAACCTTCACAGGTTGTGCTACTCCTTGCCATCCATAAACCTCCACCAATTATTGGTATGGATGCTAAGAGAGTGAAAAGATTCAAGAAACCAATTACTGTGTTGCTAAACCTATACATCTCCTTGGCTTAATTAAAATCTCTATATGTTAAGGCTTAGACCACAGTACTAAACCCGAACCTCTCTCTCCCTCTTTTGCTCCATTAATTTCTATTAGTGTTCTCTCTCCTTAGCATGATGCTTCTTTTCTTGTTATATATATGGTGTCTTCTTCAGCTTTTCTTTTTTCACTTTTAACGGGTGGCATTGCTTTTCTTTATTTTGTGTTCCTGCAAGATTCAAGAATTCAAAATGTTTATAACCTTTGCTCTATTTGCTTTTTTGTGTATTAGGGTATTCAAGAAAACTTTATGCGATGTATGTGGAATGAGTTAATTATACTTCTTAGTCTGCAAGTAACTTTGTCGAGCGTTTTAGATTGACTGATCTGCCCTGGAAGCATACTGTATTGAGATTCCTAATCTAGTCTAAAGTTCCAATTTGCAAGGACTTGGTTTAGGAATAAAATTGGGCGGGCGATGCCAAACACAACCCACAATTCTTATAGCATACTTGAGAAGGAGAAATTATATTCATTTCAATTTTCAATTTTTTTTTCAAATATAATTCATGATTTAAATGATAGGAATACCTCATGGCGTGCCCATACCAGGTGAGAATAATTTGAAAAGTTTAAAATTATAGGGTTCCTAACATACATGCATGAATAAGTAGACAAACGTAGAAATTACGATGTCTTCCTACCTTTCTTTATTAATGAAAATGTATGGTTGCTCTCCATTGTTTTTTTACACTAAAACCTATTCCAGAGTTAACCCATCTCAAATTCCAAATCGAGTTCGTATCATGAATCAAGTATATGGAGATTATGTTGATCAATATTATATTGATAAAAAAACCAGTTCAGAATAAAACCTGACCCGAGTAAGGTTTTCGGGCTAGTTTTTATAACTTTGTTTTTGCATGTACGAATTTGATACGTGAAGTTTGTTCACAGCAAGCAAGAATTCTCTTTTCTATTGCCAAATATTCTCTGAGGATATGGTAAAGGCATCAATCCGTAATGCAATTGACCAAGGCAAGCAAAGAATAGCAGGCATTTAGGTAATTGCAAGCTTGTAGAACAGTGAGATGCTTTCAGGGGTTGGACCCTCTTAATTTTTAGCTTTCTTTTGAAGCATGGCCAGAACCAGAATTATCTCCGGTTGAGGGGGATCACAGAATAAAATGATGCTTCTTCCTTATCTCCACCCATCTTTGTTTTAGTGCCTTTTTTATTCACTTTACGGCTCCACTGAACAATCTAATTTCTTAATGGCAAAGAATTCCCACCAAGTTTCATGTCCATTGCTCAATAATGACAGAAAACAAGTAGGAAATTGTTGCATCAGATGAATAAATGCTAACTAATTGAAAAGACCAGAAGACTTTTAATGTTCATTCTTTATTCTTAGCTGAGCAGCGGGAAGACAATGAGGCTAAAAAGATTTCTAATTTTTGTCATTTCTACTTTTAATTTGTTTAATCAAATAATGATATGAAAAGAAAAATAAAAACACTCCATACGCAGCTAGTAACCTTCAGGATTAAACAACAGGAAGTCTTCTAGGACTAAAATGCTGGCATGGGTTCGTTTTTCAGAAATTGCCTAAATAGCAATAAAGCAAGTCGAGGCCGAGTTAAAGGCACCTCATGCCCTGCTCCCCTTACTGTCACATAGGTCAAGCCCTTGTAAACTTGGCTCCAGCCACCAACCTGAACAAACCAAGCATGAAAAAGAAGTGCAAATCAATACCAACAGAAAATTCTTCGTGCTTAGAGAAAATCAGAGATAGGAAATCTATATACTCTACGCCAAAACCATTACTTCAGCATTTGTAGTTGACTAACCTGATGATGGTCATCGTGCCAAGCATACCAGCTTATGTTGGTTTGTAGCTGTAGAGCATTAATGGAGTATCTGGTTGCAGTTAGTGGCAAAATTGCATCTGTATCACCACTGTTGATAGAATAAATATCGATTACCCTTTGAGAAAATATGATTTCCCTGTTATTGATTTTATGCAAATTATCAGAATGGATGACTTGTAACTAAATCTTTTTCAGCATGAGCTTACCTGAAAACCCATATTCTAATACCAGCTGCTATAAGTTCTTTGAAGATTGGCAACATGGATTTAGGAGAATCACTCCAGTTTCTCCTAACAATAGAGCTGCAAGTGGCCCAAGGATGAGGAATCCTGGTAATATTGGCATGAAGAGCCCTTTGCACCTCTGGGCGGTTCATGTATCTTTTTGTGTACATCACCACACACTCGTCATTTCCTCTGAATTTCCATGGCTAAAACCCAACAAATGAAAGCTACCAACTCGTTAGGACAACCAAATTATTATCACAAGTTCCGCCATTAATCAGCGGAAAGTGTGGAATAAGAAAAAGAAGAGGGATTTTGAGTGATCCAAGAATATAATATACCAGTGAATAGTTTAGATAGTGTCTAAGAGTAATGATTTCATTGCAAGGAGAGCTGTAAATGCTATAAGGATTTATATCTCCAAACTCTGAATATGCCCTCTTTAAAGCACTGTTGCATTCACTTTTTGGGAACAAGAAAGTACTATTTGGGCAGAACTTCTTTAGATCTTTATAAGTAGAATCGGATATCAATCCATGGTTCCACCAGAACTCGTGTGTGCCCACGTTATCGTGATAATCATCTATAAGAGGATTGCCCAACTGCAAAAACAGGGGAAAAAAAACATTAATTAAGATTGCATGTCAAGATATTTTTGGACCAATTTTAGTGTTGTTCAGGGCAAGATTGACACACCAAGAAACCTGTGAAATTAATGACAGGATTCTTGACTCCCTTATTTCTCCGGGCTATAATTCGTGACAGCTCAGGGATGTAATGACCTGAATTTGCATGGATTAACGAAATATTAATTAATGCGATCAAATTATTAGTCAAACGTTAGTTGGAGATGAACAATTAATTAATTAACCACCTGCGTAGCTTTCTCCAGCAATGTAAAAAGGCCTGTGCTTGTATTGAGTGAACCTCTCAAACCAGTTAACCAGAAAAGTGTAAGCATCTTTGGCTGCACTTTCAGATTTCAGCAATAATCGCCTAGTTAGGGACTAGGGAGGGTAGGCTAACAAACTTGTTGACAAATTATAGCAAAATTATCTATTCTATACTTTTACGAGTACCTGTCCTCTTGTCACCAACCGTGTATGTATCTGATGAAGTATTTGAATAAGAAAATCCCACACCAGCAGGTGAATCAAGAAACAGCAAATTTGCCACTGCAAAAACCAAAACTCTCTGATATTTTATTCTTTCTTGGAACACTCAAAATGTCACAGCACTTGCACCAATGCACATGAAACTTGAACAGAGGAGAATCGACAGGCAATTTAATAGAGACACCCACCATTATTCAAGGTCCCATCTAGATATAAATGAGGCCTTGATGACTGGTTATTGTAATGAAAAAACAATAAACTGCTAAGATCACACATTAAGCGATTAACCTCAGAGATTATTACATGATCATCTTGACCATGTTTACCTTTATTCCAAGCATATGGATTCAAATGCAGGGTCTTGCCATCAGGTCGTACCCTGAATGGACCGACCTCCTCTGAAGCTCCATAGGCCACAGATGAGCAGCCAGGCCCACCATTGAGCCATAGAACTAGTGGCTTTGACTTGGGCTTGACAATCTTGGGGGCCTCAATCAACCAATAAAAGAGAGCCCGTCCTGCCAACGGGTCCACAGTAATGTAGCCAGAGAATTGAGAGAAGCTCACATTTGGTGGCTGCCCTTGTAGCTTGATAATCTTATCCCTCCTCTGCTCTTCAAGGTGACCGTGATTGGTGGCCGCAATAGTAGAAAGCAGGAGTGTAGCAAGATTTAAGACGTAGAGGAGAGAGCGAGAAGAGGTCCTAATGTGCATTGCCATAAGTGAAAAATCAGGCTTTGCTTGTCTGTCTTGAATGCGGGTTTCGGGGTCTTTAAAGGGTGTTTAAATTAGTTGTTAGCTCGTTAACAATTGACTTCAGCCCCTGCTTTTAGGTTGTCTAAGAGTATAGCCAAAGCATGTGTTATTTAGAAAAAAACTGTGTAGCCTGCAAAGTCAGTTATATGTTATTATTTATTGACTTCTTACATGCCCTCTGCGCTGTCCATAGTACTTTCTTTTGTTGAATTGAATGCACACAAGATCTGGTAGTCGAATTTTTTTTTGGGTTGGTACCTGGTAGTTTGTGCTCCTACTTCATCATCCAAAGTTTTCCCCTTTTTTTTTTTTAATCCAAAACCGTTGAGCAGCTATGCTCACCTTGAAACGGTATCAACAAATGTTCTTTTAGCGTTCCTTTTTCTTCTTTTGCTGCTAAAAATAAGAGGCATTTTAAACTACCCTTACTTCGGCAAGAAATTTTGCGTATAGACGTATCACTGGAGTTGTTGTATTGATATAGAAGAAATGGAGATAAATAAGACATGTATCGACGTATTTTCTATCTTGAAAATACAGAAATTCATTCAAAAACTCTATGGGAAGTGAATTTATTTCTATTTCTTTAATGATGCGCGTTTTTTTGTTTTCTATATCTATCATTTCTAATGCTAACCAAACAATCAAAACTGAAGTTCAGGGCACCTTCCTAATGATCCGCTGGACGGTTTGTGCAAACAGGGAGAGGAGGATCAAGATTAAGAAACATGCTGTTTGAGCCCTGTTTTGGCTACTATATTACATGATGCGACGAACATGTGAGTTATAAATATTGCAATGAGCTGGACAAGGATCTGCCGCCCCAATATTATTACCATGGACAGTCGACTTCTTTTGATGGAATTGATAGCGCCTGTGCATTCTCCAATAAGCTACACCCACATGGGGCAAGTGGTCCTACTAGAGGACACTGTTCCTCTTTGCCTCCTGGGATTCTTGACTTCTGGGTGTTACACTGTTTCTTGGATTGGAAGGTCATAAATGATAAAACTAGCCGTAACAACGCCCCCAACTTCGTTACTTTTGAGGCACGAGTCCTTACAGCACCTTCTTATTGATAGTAGCAGTGATAATTTTACTGACTACTTTTATGATTCTAACATTTCTTTTGATTTTCAGAATGATGCATTTATGATGAAGTCCTTTCATGCGAAATACTTTGAATTGCGTGCATACAAGGGCAGAAGTGTGGGTTACCACAAGCCTCTCCTCTCCCCTTCATTTGATTCATATCAGTCCACCGAATTTGCCCTGCTGCAAATTTGATGTACGGGTTTCAAGAGTTCACCCTTGTAGGGTAATCTTTTTGCACCCCATGGTGTTAATCTGAGTTCTTTCAACTGGATTTAGAGTGAAGTTTCCAAAAATTGCTAACCAAACCAAGAAAAAGTAAATCTTGGGGCACAAATATTTTAACTCCATTATGTATAAATTTCTTGGAAATTAGTACAATTCTATTGTCTAAACTTACAGTTCAAATAATTGAATTACTATAAAGAATAGCTCCATACATTTTGATATGCTACAACTTAAATATAGAAATGGTGCACTTATGGAAGAATGGAAGAGCACTCGAGAGGAATGCTTCTCTTACTCTGTCATTTATAAGCCTGTGTATGAACAAATTCTATTATCTATCGCTTGTTTATTCATCAATGATTAATGCAAGGAGGACTAAAAGCTTCGGCCCGGCATGGACTTGTTCCCCAAAAATGACATGAAAAGAATAAAAGCCTGTCGAGGGCGATGGAGTGGAACTTCATGCCCTGCTCCGGTCACTGTTACAAAAGTTAGCCCTGTGTATACTTGGCTCCACCCGCCAACCTATAACAGAGGCAAGAAGAAGATGGGAGACGAACAAATTACCATGGAGTTCTGTAAGATTATTATACCACCCTTTTCTTAGTACTGTATTGCAAGAAAAGAATATCAAATCCCCAAATGTTCAGTTCAATGGTTGCACCAAAATAAGGTGGTTGTAGCAATTAGTTCTCTGTATAGTAGATGGGTACTTACCTTTCCACTGTCATACCACGGATACCAATTGATAATAGTTGGTAGTTTTAGGGCATCAATTGAGTATCGAGTTGCAGTAACAGGAACCACTGCATCAGTATCTCCACTGGTCAAAGAGATCAAGCAGAGTTAGATGCATTGCGTAATGAGGCAAGAAACAATTGAAGGCAAAAAGTTATAATGCTGACCAGTGCCGTAACATAAAACAAAGGCCAAATCCGAATTGAAAATAAAAAAGTCCGACCTTTTTTCATATTTTGGCTTTGCAAGACATGCATGCCATTATTGCTGAAGGTATGAGAATATTATACATCACCAAAGTAAATTCTTAAAGTTGACTATCCAAAAAGAATATCCATTCCGTTATTTTTATATAATCATAGCTTTTGGTCATCGTTAAGCAGCTGTTTTCCTATGAATTCTGTCTATATCCCATTTAAACTCAGTTTCAGATGCTGCCTTCGTGTTGACTTCGGTGACTCTTCTCAGTCAAGTAGACATATATAGTTCATACGCTTCCACCTAACAAAACAAACATTTGGGCCCAGTGCAATTACTAGTGCTAGAGCACACAGTATGTCTCGCCTACTGTAAATAAATCCAAAGTCGTCAATCTTTATCAACACTACCTACTGCAAACAAGCTTCCCTATCCAGACATGGAGATTAGTTTAGTTGGCCAAGAACTCAGCGGTTCAAAAGAAATTTATTCTGTTCCAACTTCCCAGTTCCCAACTACCAGGTATAGGTGAAAACATGATCCAACAAAACCTCTCAGCTCTTTACCGACCAACTTAGGCCATAGTTAGTTGCAAATAAAGATTAAACTCAAGTGTTCCACAAAAACAGACCAATGGATCCAAATAACATGAAAACAGATCAACACAAATTAGTTGGAGTTAGCTAAACGAGTCCTTCTTGTTAGTTCCACCGTGTCTATGTCAACATCTTCTTTGACATGTTCAGAAACAAAAACATCTAGAAACAACTCTGAATCATAAAGAAGATCCACGTACACAAGCAAACAAATCACAAAAATAAAAATGCTAAAAAGTTTGTATCATTAATTTCAACCGCAAGTTAGATCTCCTGCTCACCGAGATCAAGTATTGAAAAGAAATGCATAATAATCAATTCCACAAGCATTCCTTCTAGAACTACCATTTGATATCTTCAAGCAACTAAACAGATTTCCCTGATTTAATCTAGAACAAAGGGAATGGCGGGGAAAAGGCAAAGGTGGGAACGTACCTGTAGACCCATATCCTTAGACCTGCAGCAATGAGTTCTTTATATATAGGAAGCATGGAAAGTGGAGAATCTGCCCAGTAGTCTCCTACAATGTTACTGTGAAGTAGTGATTCAGTTAGCAGTGTTATTGGAAGATATGTAACAGAATTCTCAAAAAATTAAGAGAAAAAAATATCACCTGCATGTTTCCCATGGGTAAGGAATCCCAGTTACATTTGCATGGAGTGCCTTCTGGACTTCAGGGCGATTGAAGTACACTTTAGAATACCTCTCTGTGCAGGGATCATATGCTCTGGACATCCATGGCTGAGTTTGAAAATAACAAAATGAGCTTGGTGTATCTACTAAGTACCAGATTAAGTACTGTCTGGGGCAAAAAGTATGGACAGAGTGAATGAAGTACTGTAGAGCAATTCTAGTTCACTAGTCCAGCAATGAACAGTATTTTACATTCATGGATTGTATGGTGTATGAGTTTTTACCTAAAATTTATCAAAGATAATTCAGGGATACAAAACAAACAAAATCAAAGTCTTTTATCAAAATAGCATTTTATGAAACTAGTACAGGTTGATAAAAAAATTTAAGAAATAACATAGGAGATAAAAATGTTTGAAAAATAATACACTTTTGACTCCATTATTATTGGGAATACGGTTTTATTAACAACTGTTAACGATAATAGTGGGTGTTTACATAAAGAGCACAATCCACCTCAAAATTTTACATAAAATAAAGTTTAAACCACCACAATCAAACACCACACAAAACCATAAGTTACCAAACCTCAAACCCATAATTAAAACAGAAGCTATTTTAACATTATTTTTATTTGTTAATTATTATCTCAAATTAATGCATGTGTTTTTTAAACATTATTTTTATTTATATGCATTTTTTAAGTTGTTAATAGATGATTTGAAATATTAAACAACTTGTTCACATGTTCATTTGTTAATTAACAATATTAAATCATACTTATATAAACTAAGTATGAAGATGCATAATATATTAGACAACTTTAAAATCAACATGTTAATTAGCAAAAACAATATTATAAAAATAATAAAAAAAATAACTCTTAACTAGAAAAATAACACAACACAATTATACACAACATAATAATATATCTTAGCCTATCTATGTCTTCTGCGACGGCGAGCGGATGCAACAAAAAAACAATAGAAATGAGACAAGGGGAAGATGATTCTAGTGTTTTGGTAAAGGATTGAACGGTGTTTTGGGGGATTGAAGGCTGTTTTCTCTTGGGTTTTTTTATTTCTAGGGTTTTTTCTCTCAATAGTGGCGGTCATGGAAAAAAAAAAGGTGTTTATAAATGTATTGTAAACGCGATTCAGAATCATGGTTTTGTTATGAAACCGTTATTCTAAATTGCAGTTGTGAAAGAACCACTATTGAGAATAGCGGTTGTATTAAAATCGTGATTCTGAATCACAGTTTTTATTTAAATTATTATTCTAAATAGTAGTTTTTTAACAATCACGATTTTCAACCACAAATATTTACCAACTATGCTATTTTCTGAAAACTTTTCAAATTTATATCATTCATTATTAACTTTCTTGAAACCATGTTAGTTTTCAAAAAAAAAAATTCCAAAATCAGAAGGAAAATCAGTCGTGCAAGTAAGAAACACAAATTTAATCATTTAGTTACCCTCACTCTTGCGGAATCTTTTAGAAACTGTAGAAAACATAATCTGATAGATGAAGATCTAACATCAAAAAGGAAAAGACCGGATTCAGATTTGTGTTTGTTGAGAGGTCAAGAAAAGTTTGGCACGAATTTAGAAGTCATGGTCAGAAACAGCATCACATGACACGAGAACCACAATCTATGGTCCAAAAACCACAAACTTGATGGATGTCAGAAACTTAATATTTAACAACTACCTTCGGTACCCAAGACGAGCCCACAAATTAGCTATTCGGAAACAAGTCACTGTAAGAAAGTTGTCAATTTTTCGAGTAGTGAAAAAATACGAATATTTTTTTAACAGGCCACAGAAAATATTTGCAAAAATATATGCTTGGTGGATAACCTTCTTCGAATGCAATTTGTTTGATAATTGTTATATTGTATTGCTAAAAAATCCTGGAAACTTGCACATGTCTCTTTCAATCTAAGAAAACTATCTTCCAATGTCTATTAAGCTATTGATGGTAGAATCTTAGATGTGAAACGCTATGAGTAAAGGCTAGGCTTGTTCATGATAACTTTCCAGTCAAATCCAAGACTTAGAGGCTGGTGCCAAAAACCAATTGGGTGTCAAAAAAGACTTCTGTGAGCAAATGAAAGCATAATAGCCTTTTTTTCAAGTAAGAAATTTCATGCTAGGTGCAGAGAATCAACTTTTGATAATAATGCATCAGGTTCCTTGTTTAACTTGTATTGCATGTATCTTTCTGCTGACAGTTAAGCAGAATCCCTTGATGATGTTGATTCAGAGAAAAGGGTATGATAAGCGCTTACATAATGACCCCTTAGGTTGTGCCTCAAGGCTGCGGTATTATTGCAAGGCTGTGTGAAAATGCTATATGGATCAATGTTCCCTTGCTCCAACTCTGCAAGCTTGAGAGCCTTCATGCATTCTACTGATGGGTGTGTAGATGATACAAAATCACAGGTGAGGCGTAGAGTTCGATAGGTAGAATCAGAAATTAAACCATGGGTCCACCAGTACTCAAAGGTGCCAACATAATCATGATAATCATCAGTGACTGCATTTCCCACCTAAATGAAAGAAAAAGATATTGACTTAACTATTCACTTTCCATTACGCAGTAGAAGTCTATACAATTCCCAATTTTTATGAATAATGAGTTCTGTGTTCTCACCAAAAATCCCTTGAAGTTAATTACAGGATTCTTAATTCCCTTGTTCTTCTGATAAACAATTTGGGACAACTGAGGTACATAGTGACCTGAAACCGAATTTCAAACAAGTAAACAGTGTGCAATCCCTAAGATGAACAAGTTAACGAGACAGTTAAAAAATAATAATGTTATGCAATTCAAGACCTGCGTAGCTTTCTCCGGCGATGTAGAAATCTCTATATTTGTACTGCGGAAACCTTTCAAACCAATTGACTAGAAATGTGTATGCGTCTTCAGCTACAAATGCACGACACCCAGTTTCCAAAAGCATTTAAAGAAGTCAAAATCAACTAACTTTACGCCAGAAAGGCATATAATCACATTGAATCAAAAGGCTACTGAAGTACTCAACAATCAAACAAACAAAACAATTACCAGTTCTCTGGTCACCAGCCGTGTACAAATCCGAAGACGTATTTGAATATGAAAAACCAACCCCAGCTGGAGATTCCAGGAACAGCAAATTCGCCACTGCCACCGACAACAACAGCAAAATAGACATGAGATGAATTCCAAAGAGAACAAGTTAAAGCACGAAACAGAAATGGCATTGTGTAAATTATCTATTACACATACACTTATTCCAAGCATAAGGATTGGAGTAAAGAGTTTTGCCATCAGGTCTAATGCGAAAAGGCCCAATCTCCTCAGCTGCTCCATAAGCAACAGAGGAGCAACCAGGGCCTCCATTGAGCCATAAAACAAGTGGTCTGGACTCAGGTCTGCGACTTGTCGGTGCCTCGACCAACCAGTAAAACAATGCCCTCCCGGATTGTTGGTTCACAGTCACATAACCTGAGTACTGATTGAACTCTACACTCCCTGGCTGCCCTGGCAAATATGTGATCTTGTCTCTTCCTTGATCTTCAAGAGGAGCGCATATACAGGAATAGACAAAAAGAGAGACTAAAAGGCAGAGAATAGAGAGCAAAGAATGACCCATTAATCGAACAGCCAATCAAGATATGATCCAAAACAAGCAAAGCCCAGAAACAGAAGTCACAAAAAGTTTCTGGCTTTGCAATGAAATTATCTAGACAATGCTATTAGGACATGATCTAGAGAGGGACAGATAGCCAATGAAATGAGAACAATAAACACAGGAAAAGAAGACAGAGAGTCACTTAAAGCGACTAAATAACAGACACAAGCACCACAAAGCCGAGTCTTCGTTGTCAACAATAGCAAACACAAACACAACTAAAACCAAGTAACAAAAATCCGAAATCACAGCAGTGTCAGCGAAACATGAAACAAGACCGAGTAACACGAATCACAAGATGTTTCTTTTTAGAATGAACCTAACAAAAACCACAAAAACAAATAAAGCCCAGATCCCAAAATATCTCTTGAGTTCTAGCCAAGAAAACATTTATCCAAAGAAAGACTTTAAAAGAAGAGAAGGAAACATTAGACATTTATAATGAAGAACTGTGTGCACTTGAATTCACATTCCCAATGATTGTGATTAGCTGTCTATGGAAGGTATGTTGTGAATACAAGCTTGTAATTTATTAGTATTATCTTTTCTTGAATTCTTTTATGGGATGTTAGATGGTAATCCTTTAATGCCAAGAAATTTATTTATTCATGTTCAGGAAGAAAAAGGAGAGGAATTTATTTATTTGTCTCTCTGAATTTGGTTTTATCAGGCACTTGACTGAAACAGCTGAGAGGCGCACATGGGATATTTTTGAAAAATGGTAGAATAAACCAAAAGGTTTG
>Ga0307514_10003946_pt1 | contig 13866 bp, 9 predicted proteins | sample 16_EM_MG_FD_203088 | JGI IMG/M metagenome (GOLD analysis project Ga0307514, IMG submission 203088) | Populus trichocarpa ectomycorrhiza microbial communities from riparian zone in the Pacific Northwest, United States - 16_EM | ecosystem: Host-associated > Plants > Roots > Unclassified | place... | reverse complement strand
GCACCGGCGAGCAGTGGTACTCGACGCGGCCCGACTACGTGCAGCGCATGACGGAGCGCGGCAGCCGCTACCTGTTCCACATCGTCGAAGAGGTGCAGCGGCGCGGCATGCCCACTGAGCTGGCGCTGCTGCCCTTCATCGAGAGCGCCTTCAACCCGCAGGCCGTGTCATCAGCCAAGGCCTCGGGCATGTGGCAGTTCATGCCGGCCACCGGCAAGCACTTTGAGCTGCGCCAGAACGTGTTTCGCGACGACCGCCGCGACGTGCTCGCCTCCACCCGCGCCGCGCTCGACTACCTGGCCAAGCTGCATGACATGTTCGGCGACTGGCACCTCGCGCTGGCCGCCTACAACTGGGGTGAAGGCAACGTGCAGCGCGCCATCGCGCGCAACCAGAAGAAGGGCCTGCCCATCGACTACCTCAGCCTGCGCATGCCGAACGAGACGGCCTACTACGTGCCCAAGCTGCAGGCGGTGAAGAACATGGTGCTGCGGCCGGAAACGTTCTCGATCTCGCTGCCTGCGCTGGCGAACCACCCCTACTTCCTGAGCGTGCCCATCGAGCGAGACATCGACGTGGCCATCGCCATCCGCCTCGCGGGCATCACGCAAGACGAGTTCTACACGCTCAACCCGCAGATGAACCGGCCGGTGATCCTGGCCGCCGGCACGCCTCAGCTGCTGCTGCCCTACGACAACGCCAGCCTCTTCGTGCGCAATGCGGCGGCCCACCCCGGCCCCTTCGCCACCTGGACGGCCTGGGTCGCACCACGCACGCTGAAGCCGAGCGAAGCAGCCAAGCAGGTCGGCATGAGCGAGGCGGAGCTGCGCGAGGTCAACAAGATCCCGCCGCACATGCTGGTGCGGGCCGGCTCCACGCTGCTGGTGCCGCGCAGCCAGAACCTGCTGAAGGACGTGTCGCTGCACTTGGCCGACAACGCCAACATGGCGCTCGTCCCCGAAGCGTTGCCGCCGAAGCGCATGACCCACCGTGCCGGCAAGGGCGAGACGGTGGCGACGGTCGCCAAGCGCTACCGCGTGAGTGCGGCGCAGGTGGCGCAGTGGAACAAGGTCGGTGCCGGCGCGAGCTTTGCACCGGGCCAGAGCGTCATCGTGTTCGTCGCGCAGAAGCAGCCTTCGGTGCGCAGCAGCAAAGCCAAGAAGACCTCGCCCAAACGCAAGGCGTCCACCCGCAAGCGCTGAGGTTCAGCGCCGGTCGACCAGCGCGTGGGCGATGGTGCCCAGGTCCACGTATTCCAGCTCACTGCCGATCGGCACGCCCCGCGCGAGACGCGTGACGCGCACGTGGCGTGATTTCAGCGTCTCAGCCAGCACGTGCGCCGTGGCCTCGCCTTCGGCGGTGAAATTGGTCGCGACGATGACTTCAGCAACCTCGCCGTCAGACGCGCGGTCGAGCAGCTGCTGCAAGCCGATGTCGTGAGGGCCTCTGCCATCGAGCGGGCTCAGGTGGCCCATCAACACGAAGTACAGCCCGCGGTAGCTGCCGGTGCGCTCCATCGCAGCCTGGTCGGCCGGCGTCTCAACCACGCAGAGCAGCCGCCTGTCGCGCGTTTCATCGAGGCAGGTGCGGCAGACCGGCGCTTCGGTGAAGGTGTGGCAACGCTCGCAATGGCGGATGTTGTCGACCGCGCCCTGCAGCGAAGCCGCGATGCGCAGGGCACCCTCGCGATCGTGCTGCAGCAGATGGAAGGCCATGCGCTGCGCCGACTTCTGGCCCACGCCGGGCAGTCGGCGCAGGGCTTCGATGAGAGCGTCTAGCGCGGGTTCAGACACAAAGGTTTAGAAGGGGAACTTCATGCCAGGGGGAAGCGGCATGCCGGCTGTCAGCTTGCCCATCTTCTCTTGCGACACCTCTTCGGCGCGGCGAATGCCGTCGTTGAACGCAGCAGCCACCAGGTCTTCGAGCATGTCCTTGTCATCGGCCAGCAGGCTGGGGTCGATGGCCACGCGCTTCACGTCGTGCTTGCAGGTCATCGTCACCTTCACCAGGCCGGCACCCGATTGGCCTTCGACCTCGATGTTGGCGAGTTCGTCCTGCGCCTTCTTCAGGTTGTCTTGCATCGCCTGGGCCTGCTTCATCAGGCCGGCGAGTTGGTTCTTCATCATGAGCGTTTCTCCTGCGAATCAATGAAATTTGACCGAGCCGGGCACGATGCGCGCGGTCTTGAACTGCTGCATCAAGGCCTGCACCAGCGGGTCGTTGTGGATGATCTGTTCGGCTTCGTTCTGGCGGCGCGCACGCTCGGCACCGGCACGCTGGGCCGGCGTGTCGCTGGCCACACCGGGCTCGAGTTCCAGTTGCACCGGCTGCTTCAGCAGCTCGGACAAGGCTGCCTGCAGCTTGTCGCGCTGCGCCTGTGCACGCAGCGTCTCGCGCTCCACGCGCAGGCGCCACACGGGTGGCTGCGCTTGCTCGTCGATGGCCACGCATTGCGCCTGCATCGCGAGTTCACGAACCAGCGCCGAGATGCTGGCCGCCTCGTTCATCTGGCGTACCACGTCGGCCCAGCGGTCGCCGAGGGGTGTCGGAACCCAGGCCGCACTCGCGGCTTGCGCGACAGGCATCTGCATCTTCTGCGGCTCGGGCTCGCGCACCGACACCGACACACGCGCCGACGCAGCCACCATCTCGCCTTCATACGGCGGTTCGTCATCGAGCCACGGCGGCGGTTCGCTGGCGGGTGCGCTCACGCGTGCGACGGGTGCGGGCGCCACCACGGCAGGCCGCGCCTGCGCCACGGGCACCACTGGGGCCACCGGTGCCGCAATCGGCTTGCTCAGCACCGGCGCCGCGGCAGCAGGTTTTGCACTCGTCGCTACGGTGCTGCGCGGCGGAGCGGCTGCCATGCCGCCCGGGCGGAACGCCAGCATGCGCAGCAGCACCATCACCAGGCCGCTGTATTCGTCGGGCGCCAAGCCCAGCTCGGCGCGACCATGCAGCACGATGCTGTACAGGAACTGCGTCTCATCGGGCGCCAGCAAACCAGCCAGGCGGGCCGCCGTGGGCGCGTCGGGGTCGCTCTCATCGAGCGCATCGGGCACCGCCTGCAACACAGCCATCTGCTGCAACAGCGCCACCATCTCTTCCAGCGTGCCCGTGGCCGACAGGCCCAGGCTTCTCAAACCGTCGACTGCGGCAACGACCTCGGCGCCCTGCCCGGCCGCCAGCGCTTCCACCAGCCGCACGGCATGGCTGCGGTCGACGGCACCCAGCATCTGCCGCACACCGGCTTCCGTCAGGCTGCCGGCACCAAACGCGATCGCCTGGTCGGTGAGCGACAAGGCATCGCGCATCGAGCCCCGCGCCGCACGCGCTAGCAGGCGCAGTGCGCCAGGCTCGGCCTCGATCTTTTCGGCAGCCAGCACGGTGGCGAGATGCTCCTGCACCACCTGCGGCGCCATCGGCCGCAGGTTGAACTGCAGGCAGCGCGACAACACTGTGGGAGGCACCTTCTGCGGGTCGGTCGTCGCCAGCACGAACTTCAAATACTCGGGTGGCTCTTCCAGCGTCTTCAACATTGCGTTGAACGCGGTGTTCGACAGCATGTGCACTTCGTCGATCAGGTAGACCTTGAAGCGGCCCACCACCGGCTTGTAGACGGCCTGGTCGAGCAGCTGAGAGATCTCTTCCACGCCGCGGTTGGAGGCTGCATCGAGCTCCACGTAGTCGACGAAACGGCCGCTGTCGATGTCGCGGCAGGCACCGCAGACACCGCACGGGTGGGCAGTGATGCCGCCGGTGCCATCGGGGCCCGTGCAATTCAGCGCCTTGGCCAGAATGCGCGAGACCGAGGTCTTGCCCACGCCGCGCGTGCCGGTGAACAGGTAGGCGTGGTGCAGGCGCTGCTGCGTCAATGCATTCGTCAGCGCCTTGACCACGTGCTCCTGGCCGACCAGGGCTTCGAAGTCGCGAGATCGGTACTTGCGGGCCAGCACGAGGTAAGACATCCGGCGATTCTATAAGTCAGCACTGAGTGACTGCCGGATAATCCCGTTTTTGCACGCTCGGCCCTCTCCTCACGGCCCCTTCCCGATGAACCCCACGCCCGACAAGCACAGCACCCTCAGCTACGAACAATCAGGGGTCAACTACGACCTGATCGACCCGCTGAAAGTGGCCGCCCAGCGCGCCGCCAAGCAAACCGGCGCGCACCTGCTGGCGCACGGTTTCAGCGAGGTCGAAGCCTCGCGCGGCGAGTCGGCCTACGTGGTCGACGTGGGCCCGTTCTACATCGCCTCCATCGTCGAGTGTCTCGGCTCCAAGGCGCTGGTGGCTGACGAGATGAAAGCCCTCACCGGCAAGAGCTATTACGACAGCATCGCGCAAGACACCATCGCGATGGCGATCAACGACCTCATCACCGTCGGCGCCACGCCGCTGGTGGTGCAGGCCTACTGGGCCGCGGGCGGGTCGGACTGGTTCTCCGATTCGCAACGTGCACAGGCCCTGGTGGCCGGCTGGAAGCGCGCCTGCGACATCTGCAGCGTGGCCTGGGGCGGCGGCGAGACACCGGCGCTCGCCGGCATCGTGGCCGACGGCCGCATCGACCTCGCAGCCAGCTGCACCGGCCTCATCAACCCGAAAGAGCGTTTGTCCGTCGGCGACCAGCTCGCACCGGGCGACGCCATCGTGCTGCTGGCCTCGAGTGGCATCCATGCCAACGGCCTGAGCCTCGCGCGCAAGCTCGTCGAGCGCCTGCCCCAGGGTTACCTGACCGAAGTTCAACCCGGCCTGAGCTACGGCGACGCACTGCTCGCGCCCACCGTGCTGTATTCGCCGGTGACCGAAGCGCTCTACAAGGCCGGCATCATGCCGCGCTACTGCGCCAACATCACCGGCCACGGCTGGCGCAAGCTCTTGCGGCACCCTGCCACGCACACCTATCGCATTCACACCGTGCCCGAGGTGACACCGGTGCTGAAGTTCATCCAGCAACATGCCAAGCAAGACGACCAGGAGGCCTACAGCACGCTCAACATGGGCGCCGGTTTCGCACTCTTCGTGAAGGCTGAAGATGCTCGGCGCACCGTTGAAGTCGCCGAAGCCCAAGGCGTCAAGGCCTTGATCGCAGGCCGCGTGGAAGCAGGCCCGAAGAAGCTGATCATCGAGCCGCTGAACATCGAGTTCGGCGACGACGCGCTGCAATTGCGCTGATTCAAGGATGACCCCGCGCGGCTGATTCCCCAAATCCGTCACCTACAATCCGCCCTGACGGGCCTCCCCGCATGGAAGCGCGCCCAACCGGGTCAGGTGGGGAACCAAGCAGCCCTAAGCGTTGCAACCAGTGCCGGGGGTAAGGCTCGTCAACCCTCTTCTCGACAACCCCCCGTACCTTGCCCTTCAGGCTGAACTCAGCCAAGCGCAAAACATCGCAGGTCCAGGTGCTGTCGCGATGCCTGCCACGAGATCACGGCATCAAGCGCCAAGTCTCTCGGCGGCGGGCAGGCGGTGCCGAAGCGGATCAGGTTCTCGAGCACCAGCCCGTCTTCGTCGATCAGCTCGGTCAGATAGCGATGGTCACCGCCGAACAGCAAGGCCCGTTGGGCCGTTTCGTCCTTCAGCAGGATCAGGTATTTGGCGGTGTGTTGATGGCGGTCGTTTTCTATTTCAGGGAGTTGGGCGCTCACGTCCTGTCCCCTTTTCTTTTGTCAGTGTTCTTGATGGTGTTCTTGCCCGCGGTGGAGCCTTCTTTCTGGCGTTCGTAGGCTCGGTGCATCGGCAGGCTGCGGTCGGTATCGACCTTGCCGGACGCAAGGTCGTCGTGGGCTTGCTTGATGATGGGCCGCACCTCGCTGGCTTGGCTGTCTGAAGACTCGTCGTGCTCGTGCGGCAGCCGCGGCGCGGAGCCTGTTTCGGTGGCCGAGTGCGTCTGGCCCGAACGTCTTCGGTTCACCGGGCGTCTCCGGGATCCTCGCCTTTGCTGCGGGACTTGCCGATCTCTTCGGCCCGCTCGATGTCACCGGCTTCGCGGGCATCGCGCGGCTCGGCCTTGCGTGCTGCTGGCTCCACCTTCCCAGATTGGGCAAAACCGCGCGCGGCTTCGTCATAGCGACGAGCGGCTTCGTAGTCGCCTTCGCCTTGGACCTTGCTGTCCGACTTTGACCGGTTCTTCGTTTTCGTTGATTTCATCATCGTCTCCTGCTGGAGTGAACGTGAAAGCAACGATAGACGGGGGCCACGCCGGCCACCACCGGTGCCCCGCGCGACACGTGGTCGGATGAGGAGCCCGCAGCGAGTAGGAAGTGTCTGACCGAACGCCGGTGCCTACGGAATGCTCAAGGAGCGAGGTCGCAACTGATCCAGTCGCTCAAGCGCGGGCATACCCACAAGACGCTGCGCAAGCTTGAGCGCCGCGGCCTGCATCACATCGAGGAGCGGCCTCTGCCCGGCCCGGCTAACTCGCCTGCTTGAACGCCATGACGGCCTGGTTACGCAAGGTTCGCAAGAGCGAGAGTTCCCTCTCGCCCAGCTCGATCGCACCGGGCTGCGCCTTGTCCGCATAGATCAGGGCGAAGGGCGCGCCCTTCATCATCAAGGGCAGCAGCAGGAAGGCCGGTGCGTTGACGGCCTGCCGGTACCAGGCGGGCAGGCGGCCGGCGATCTGTGTGACGGTGGCGTCCGCGATCAAGGTATCCGCGCCCTTGATGCAGACGGCGGCGAACAGGTCGACGGGCGTGCCGGCCGCAGGCTTCAGCGGCACCTTGAACTTGGGCGACAACAGCTCCACGCCATCGCCGAGCCCGAAGCGGCCCGTCAGCGTGTCGGTCTTCGGGTCGCGCAGGCAGAAGATGATGCGGCGAAAGCCCAGCGCGCGCAGCATGGTCTCGAGGATCATGCGCAGCACTTCGTTGAGCTTGAAGTCTTCGACCATCGTGTTGGTGATGTCCTGTATGCCCGCAGCGAGCATGTTGATGGCAGCCTGGTGATCGAACGCATCGCCGGCGGCTTCGGGCTCGCGGGCCACCGGCATCGTGGCGTGCAGTGCATGCTCGGCGAGGCTGTCGTATTCGACCTGCGTTGCAGTGCCGTTGCCGGGCGGCACCAGCAGGCGCTGCATCGGCGAGCCGGGCTGCACGCGCAGGCTCATGGCCTGCGCCAGTTCGCCCAGCCGCTGTTGCGCCAGCACGGTGGCAGCCTGCATGTCGCGCGTGCTGACACCCAGCGCCTTGGTGTAGCGCTCGGCCACCGCGGCCACGGCGGCGCTCGCGCGGCCGGGCTCGGCCTTCATCAGCGCGTCGGTCACTTCATTGGCGGCCACGGCCACCCACTGCGCGCGGTCGGCCTTGTCGCAGATGCGGCTGGGCGGCGCGCCGGCCGGGCGGCGCATGCAGCGCTGCAGGCCTTCGGGCAGGCCCCAGGTCTTGGCGACACCCAGGCCCAGCTCTTCGAAGCTCAGGCCCAGCACGCTGATCGATGCCGCGTGCTCTAGGTTCGCGCTGCGCGTGGTGGCAGGCGCCTTGGCGATAGCGGCGCCGACCAGGCTGCGCACCTGGCGCGCTTCTTCGGGAAAGTAGAACTCGGTGAGCAGGCGCCCGAGGTTCTGGAACATGGCGCCGATGAAGGCCTCTTCGCCTTCGCGCTCGGCACCGAACAACTCGCTCGCCAGCGAGCCGGCCATCAGCGAGCGGAGGAACTCTTCTTTAAGCAGGTTGGCATGGGCCTTGTCGTGCATGTGCTCCAGCAGCACCAGGCTCAGCGCCATGTTGCGGATGCCGGCAAAGCCGATCAGCGCCACGGCCCGCGAGACGGTGCTGATGTTGCCGCCGCCCGCATGGCTGTAGCGCGCGGTGTTGACCATGCGCAGGAGCTTGTTGGTCAACGCCACGTCTTTCAAGATCTCGCCCGACAGGCTGGCCAGGCTTTCGTTCTCGGAATTCGCGACGCGCTGGATGCGGCCCACCGAATCCGACAGCGCCGGGAAGTCGGTCTTGTGCCGCATGCGGCGCAGCAGGAACTCGAGCGTGCCGCTGCTGCCACTGCCGGCAGGGCTCTCGACCAGCGCAGGCGCGAGCCACAGCTGCAAGGCGTCGCGCAATTCGGCGGCACTCGCATAGCGCTTGGACACATCGCGCGCCAGGCTGCGCAGCACGATGGCGCCCAAGGCGTCGTCGACATCGGGCGCCATGCCCGCCGGCAAGGCCAGGTCTTCGTGGGCCACGCGGTACATGGCGCGGTACGGGTCTTTCTCGGCAATGAGCTGCTTGCCCGACAGCATCTCGGCCAGCACCACGCCGGCCGCGAACACATCCATGCCGGGCGACGGCTTCATGCCGTGCGTGGCCTCGGGCGACATGTAGCCGGGCGTGCCCACCACCTGCTGCTGGTTGGCCTGGTCGTTGACCCGCGCGGCGATGCCGAAGTCCATCACCCGCGCGCGGCCGCTGCCGTCGACGAGGATGTTCGAGGGCTTCAGGTCGCGGTGCACCACGCCGGCAGCGTGCGCCACCTGCAGTGCATCCAGCACGCCCACCATCATCTCCACCGCTTCACGCGCCGGCATGGCACCACGGGCCCGCAGGTGCGCGGTAAGCGTGGGGCCGGGCACGTATTCGAAGACGAGGTAGGGCTGCTGGTTGTGCACGTCGGCCTCGAACACCGGCACGATGTGCGGGTGGTTGAGGCGGCTCACGCTGCGTGCTTCTTGCAGCCATTGGTTGACCGCCAGCGCGTTGGCGTCCACATGCATCAGCTTGACGGCCACCTCGCGCTCGAGGCGGGGGTCGAATGCGAGCCACACGGTGGCCTGCGCGCCCTCGCCGAGTTTTCTGCGCAGCTCGAAGCGGCCCAGTGTGTCGACAGAGGTCGATGCCATGGCGGGGCGTGTCGGGATCAGCGGTTGCGTGAAGCGAGCAAGGCCGAAAACTCCGTGGTGCCAGGCTCGCCTTGCTCCACGTCTTCACGGTTCGGCGCCTGTGGAACGCGCGCCGAGGGGCCGCTTTGCAGACTGCCGCGCGCGGCCTGCAGCCCTTCGCTGATGTCTTTGACGGTGATCGACAAGGCGCGTGCGTAGCGCTGCGCCACATGGGCCAGGCCTGCAGCAACGCGGGTCGGCGGCAGCTGCGTGATCACGTCGACCGCTTCGTTGGCCGCGCTGGCGGCGATGCGCAGCATGTCGCCATCGCTGTCGGCCACGCGCACGGGGTTGTTGACCGGCAGGCGGCGGATCATGTGCAGCACCTCGTCGGTCAGGCCCCAGTGCTTGGCGACGGCAGCACCCAGCGATTCGATGTCGACACCCAGCACGGCAAATGCGGCGGCTTCTTCGGTCATGCCGGCCAGCTCGGGCTCGCCGGGCTGTGCGGCCGGCTGGCTTTGCATCAGCTGGCGGATCTGATCGGCCTCTTCGGGAAAGTGGTACTGCACCATCAGTCGCCCGAGGTTCTGCAATATCGCGATGAGGTAGACGACCTCCGGGTCGTAACCTGCCGGTCGCAAGGCCTGTGCGGTGTGGCCTGCCAGGCGAACACGCTCCATCAGGCGCTGCAAGGCCGTGGCATGCGTTTCGGACAGTGGGCCGGGCCACGCGCGCAGCGAGGCTGCCGCCTGGCGCACGCCCTTCAGGCCCACCAGCGCGATGGCGCGGCGAATCGTCAGCACCGGCCCGTTGCCCGCGATCTGCGTGCCCTGCACCTGCGCCGAATTGACGGTGCGCAGCAGCTCGAAGCTGAGCCCCATGTCTTGCAGGATCTGCTCGGCCATCTCGTCGGTGCGCTGGCTCTCGGCCACGGCCAGCCTGGCCACGCGTGCACCCACGCCGGGCGCCGCTGGCAGGTGGCCCACGGTGCGCAGGCGGTCGACCAGCAAGGCCAGTGCGCCGACGTTGTCTTGCGCAGCGGTTTCGCGCCAGCCATTGAGTGCCGCCAACAGCGTTCTGGCGTTGTGATAGCGCTGGCGCTCCTGCGATGCAGTGGCGCGGTTGGCAATGGCGCGCAGCGCTTCGGGCACCGGCTGCGGCGTGGTCCACGGCAAGCGGACCAGCTCGCGGCCCTGCGGCGGCAGGCGGTCGATCACGCGGCCGGTGTCGGGCTCGTCCAGCACCGCCGTGCCGCTCAGCAACTGGTGCAGCAGGATGCCGGCGGTGAGAACGTCGCGCACGCCGGCCTGGCGGGCGTGGCGCAGGCGGTTGGGGTCGAGCGGCATCGCCCGATCGTTGGTGGGGTCGGCATGGGCCGTGGCAGCCAGGCTGGCACCGATCGCCATCACGCGCACCGTGCCTTGCTCGCTCACCAGCACCTGGTGCAGCTGAAGGTCGCCATGGGCCAGGCCGGCGTCGTGCGCGAAAGCCAGGCCTTCGAGCAGCTGGATGAGCCAGCCCACCGCTTCGTCGGGCGGCAGCTGGCGCTGGGCGGCCAGGCGTTCGCCGAGCGTCGAGCCCAGGGCACGGTCAACGGCGACGTAAGGCCAGTGGTCTTGCACGCCCACTTCGACAACGTGGGCCAGGTTCGGGTGGTTGAGCCGGGCGGCGTGCTTGGCATCGGCCAGCCAAAGGTCCACCGCCTCGGCGCTGGCGGGCTGCACGCGCGGCAAGGTGAGCATCAGCTCCTGCGTCGAGCGCGGGTCGAACGCCAGCCACGCCATCGTGCGGTCGCTTTTCCCGAGCAATTGGCGCAGCTCGAAGCGGCCGAACATCCGCGTCGGGTTGGGCTTGGCAGCAGGGCGATCAGATTCAAGCATGGAGGCGCATGGGCAGGCCGCGCGAAAGTAAGCGGCACTCATCGATTGGACGACTCCACGGCGTGACGCAATGCGCGGATCAGCCTCGAAAAGACGGCCTTATTCGATCACCACCAGTGTGCGCCCGCGGCACCCGGCTTCAAGAGGAACTACCCGCCCTCCGTTGACCTCGATCAAGCGACCTCGATCACCTGCCCCAGACCGTTGATCAGCGCACAGCGAACCGGCTCGCCGGGCTGCAGCGCCATCACCGCTTTGCGGTAGCGCAGCATTTGTTCGCGGTACTCGGCCTGGGCCTGCGGTTGCAGCGCGAGCTTGTAGTCGAGCACCCACCAGACGGGCTGATCGGCTTCCGCTATTTGCACCAGACGGTCGATGCGCAGCAGCTCGCCGGCATCGGCCACCGGCACCTCGTTGCCGGCCCACAGCAGGCCCTGGCCCGCGAAAAAGGGCTGGCAGGCCGGGCTGCGCCAGATGGTTCCGGCGACGCGCGCCACCTCGGCCGCGGCGACGGTGAACTCGCCGGCCGCGGCGGCCGCCAGGTGATCGATGTCCGCCAAAGGCGCGGCCGATGCGCTGGCCCACTCCAGCACGCGGTGAACGGCCTGGCCCAGGCGCGAGACCTCGCTGTCGGCCTCGCGCGGCGGGCGGGGCAGCATCGGTTCGGGGGTCCACATCGGCAAGGCCCGCATGACGATTGCCCCATTGCCATCGGCATGCCGGGTTTGATGCACCGCAGCAGGCTCCCAGGCCTGCACCAGGCCTTCGACACGCTCCCACCACGACGGCGTGGCCCGGTGCGGCTCGGTGCGGCTGAACACCAGCCGCTCACGGGCACGCGTCATCGCGACGTAGAGGCCGTTGAGCTCCTCGCGCTGCCGGGCCACGCGCTCCTGCTCCAGCAAGGCCTGCAGCGATGGAGGGCACCGGCTCTCGGAGTAGATGAAAGCGCAGCGCGCCGGCCTGTCCGCTTCAACAGGCCAGTCGACCAGCAAGGTGGCGGTGTCGGGGTTGCTGGCCTCGGGCTGAGCATCCATCACGAACACGACCTTGGCCTCAAGCCCCTTGGCACCGTGCACCGTCAGCAGTTGCACTGCATCGGGCTGCACCGGCGCCGAAACCTTGATGGCACGGCGCTTGAGCGCACGGACGAAGTTGTAAGGCGTGGCGTAGCGCGCGCCGTCGAGCATCAGCGCCTGGCTCAGCAGCGCGGCGATGGCGTCGAGCGCGGCGAGCCTGCGCTCGGCGGGCACCACGGCGACCACGCGTTCGCGGTACTGGCCTTCGAAGACGATGCGGTCGAGCAGGTCGTGCGGTGGCAGCTGGCGCGCGGCCTGCTGCCAGGCCAGCAGCAATGTGCTCGCGCGTTGCAAGGCCGGGCGCTCGGAGTGATCGGTTTGCGTCAGCGCGGCCCACCAATCGCCGCTGCGCCCTGCCGCCGCGAGCGCCAAGGCCACCAGATCGCCATCGCTGGCACCGAACAACGGGCTGCGCAACGCGTGAGCCAGCGACAGGCGGTGCGAGGGCGACGCCAGCACGTCGAGCACGGCCACCAGATCGCGCACTTCGGGTGCCGACATCAGCGCAAAGTCTTCGGCCGCGGCGAACGGCACGTGCAAAGCCTGCAGCGCCTGCGCCACGAGCCGCAGCGACGCGCGCTTGCGGCACAGCACGAACATCTCGCCCGGCCGTGCCTGGCCGGTCTGCATCAGCTCGTGAACCGCCTGCGCCACCCAGCGCGCCTCTTGCTCGCGCAACAGCTCCTCCGGTTCGTGGCGCGGCACGGTGAGGCTGTCGCGCCATTCAGCCGGTGCGAGCTCTTCGCCCTTCGCCGGCTTGGGCGGCCGCAGCACGGGCGGCAAGGCCAGCACACCGGCACCGGCCACCGGGCCAAGCTCGGTGGTGTGGGCGCGAAAGTCGCTGTAGTCGCCGTTTTGCGTGGCGGTGCTGAATACCTGGTTGATGGCGGCGAGCACCTCGGGCGCGTTGCGCCGCGTGTGATCGCAGGCGAGCCACGAGCCCCCCAGGCCCTCGCTCACGAACTGGCGTGCCGCGGCAAACACGCGCGGCTCGGCGCGGCGAAAGCGGTAGATGCTCTGCTTGGGGTCGCCGACGATGAAGACGCCGGGCGGGCGTTGGCCGCTCTGCCCGCCCCCGGCGCCTGCATACGCCGACAGCCAGCTGTGCAGGGCGTGCCACTGCAAGGGGCTGGTGTCCTGGAACTCGTCGATCAGCACATGGCGAATGCGCGTGTCCAGACGCTCCTGCACCCAGCCCGAGAGCGTGGCATCGCGCAGCAAGGCCAGCGCACAGCGCTCCAGGTCGGCCATGTCGGCCAGACCGCGCGCGCGCTTGTAGGCGGCCAGTTCGCTCAGCAGCACGCGCGACAGGCGCACCAGCTGCAGGTGTTCGGTGTGGGCCTCGTGTTGTTGCACCAGCGCGGCGATGGCGTCGACCTCGGTCTGCACCGAGAGCAGGTTCGGCACGTTGCCGAGCTTGCGCGGCGTGTTCGTCTTGGTGAACAAGGCGTCGCGGACCGCGGCGTAGATGGCTTGCGGATCGGTGTGGGCCAACGCCATGACGAGGCCAGTCGCCGCGTCTTGCGCTTTCACACCGCCGAGTGCCAGCGCGATCGCCAGTTCGCGCAGCGTCTCCCGCCATGGCGCGCTTTGCAGCACGTCGGTGGGGTGGCCCGAACCCTCGGGCGGCGGCACGCTGGATTCGAGCACGCCGGCCGCATCGGCCAGCTCCAGCTCGACGCGCTTTTGCAGCGCGGCGTCGAACCACGCACGCACCTGGTCGCGGCCACGACGCTGGACCAAAGCGGCATGGTCGGCACGCAACCCGTCATCGGCCAGGATGGCGGTGTGGAAGCGGCGGAACACGGCGGCGCTGTGGTCGTCGAGCTCTTCCATCAGCTCCATGCCGGGCGCCAAGCCCAGCTCGGCCAGCAGGTCGAGCGGTGCGGCACGCAGCAGCTGCGAGAACCAGGCGTGGAAGGTGCGGATCTCGACACTGCGCCCGCTCGCAAGCATGCCCTCGTACAAGCCGGCCAGCGCGGGCGCGAGGGCCTGCGCCTGGGCAGGCGCGATGCCGCGCATCACCAGCTCGCGCGCACGCTGCTCGTCGCTCATGTGGGGCGATGCGAACTCGCGCAGCCAGTCGTTCAGA
>Ga0307514_10003945_pt1 | contig 13869 bp, 6 predicted proteins | sample 16_EM_MG_FD_203088 | JGI IMG/M metagenome (GOLD analysis project Ga0307514, IMG submission 203088) | Populus trichocarpa ectomycorrhiza microbial communities from riparian zone in the Pacific Northwest, United States - 16_EM | ecosystem: Host-associated > Plants > Roots > Unclassified | place... | reverse complement strand
TCCGCCTTCGTATCAATATATTTTACATCCTTCTGTACTACTTCCATCCTCATTATCTTGGAAACCCAGTTTAGGGAAGCTATCTAGCCTTCCAGTACCACTTGAACACGCAAACTTTCTTCTTGAGGTTGAACTTTGCACGTAGCAAGTACCACTTGGAACGAAAATCTCTGCAACACTTTGGTTTTATATAGATTGATTTTGAGCTCAATCTTTTGAGTAAATATTATTATGGTTTGTAATAAATAAATAAAAAAGGGGAACTTCGCAGCTTGTGGCTTTTGACAGGGGCAACCATTGATTATTGCTTGCAAATCAAACACTTAACAGTTGTGATGTAAATTGACCAATCTAAAACATAGAAAGTAAGATGACATCTGTTATAAACACGAGACAAAACAATGGTTTTGCCTTTGAAATATGTTGCACTTTTTCTCCATGCTTCGCTTCATCCTGCGACAGAAATATATTTTAAAAATATTAGAGAGAGCCATCTACAAATATAACTCATTAAAAGCCCAGTTTTCCCATAGGAAAGGGAAAATAAATTTTTGGGTGTTTGTTACTGTAGTATAATGAAAGTATATTAAAATAATTTATTTTAGATTGTTTTTATTTTTAATATTATTATATTAAAATCATTACAAATTATTAAAAAAACATTGATTTAGTATTTTTTTAAGCTAAACGCATTTTACTCATTTCTTGATGCAAAAGATCTTTCATTAATACACTAGAAAATTAAAAAATATAGATGATAGAATAATATTCCATCAGCATTTAGGAAGAAATCCCACTAGTATTTGAATTGCCCATAGAACTTCTAAGGGAAAACTATTGTCGATTAGTTGTTCATCAGGAATTGTCATTTCATCAACATTTCTATTAGCAACTGAAGTTGTAGACAAAAAAGTTAACGGATTATTCGGACCAAAAAATCAGATTTTTCTGCTTATTTTTTGTCGACAAGTTCATCAAGAATTAATTTTCAAGGGAATTTTTAATCATTAATTTCATCAAAAATTCTTAAACCTTCCCTAACTTTCCAATGAAATAGGTGTGAAATCATCAATTAAAATGCGATAGAATAGAGCTATCCTTTGATGATTGTGTTGATGTTTTCACCAACTTTTTTGGCTAGTTGTTATAATTCTTTAGCCAACCTAAACATACAACAATAACAACACGAAGAATCATCAAACAAATAATTGATCATATTAAACCTACAACCATAACAATAATAAAAACTTGTAGAAATATTGAAATAATGAACACGTCTTCAAAAATTGTCCAAAATATATAATTATAACGTATCATAAAGCACCAATAAATATTTTACACAATTTTAATTTTATTATACAATGAAACATCATATTTAAATCAATTCAAAGCCTTTTAATTAGAATCTTCCTCTTCAGGATAATCACGCAACTTGACTTAAAATTCAATTTGATTTAAGAAGAAGATGTATTATATATGCATAGAAAATTTGAAATAGATGGACATCAAACATTAATAAAGCATTTTAACAATGCAAATAGTGATGCTCTTATCAACTAGGGCTTGTTCTAAAAGGATAAATTTTATTGGCACTTTAAGCCAAACCACCCTTGAAGTTTTAACTTCTCACAAAAAAAAGTTTTGTTTCTTTATTTGTGTGGGATAGAGCTTTTCTAGAGAATTTTAAATTTCACCAAAACATCCAAGAATTTTTTGAAATCAATTTTTTAATCACCTATAATTTATTTAAAACATATTAATATTCCATATTAAAGAACTTCTGTTGAAAATCAAATTTAGTTAAAGTTTTAACCTAAACAATAAATAGACTCCACTATTACTTTAGTTTTAAATATATTTATTAACAATTTTCTTAAACAATTTTTCTAACAATCCACTAGAGAGAATGCTAGTTCTTACAGCTTCCTTCCATGCCATGAAAAATATAATATAGAAAACAATGTCACTAGGAATTGGCTAATGTGATCAATACTGGAATTGGTGGAACCTTTGTTTTTTTATCAACTAATTTAATTCATAACTCCATTAATCTAATTTCATTTAATATAAATCTGATCAAGTATATATTAATAAATTAAAAAAACAAGTAATCCTAATGAGTAACTCAACTGGTCAGGTTTTGGGTTTGCTCTCAAATGATCACGAGTTTGAATCTTCTTACGGCTACTGGAGATTTACATGGTCGTTAACTTCAGGGCCCGTATAATTATTCGAAATACACGCAAGCTAGCTCAAACACCTACGTTGATAAAAAAATAAAAGAAAATAATATCATTTTAAATAAAAATAATACATAAAGTTATCATTCAAATTCAAAGACTAGAATCTATTTTTTTAGTGAGATCCCGAGCCAAACAATAAGGGTGATCATTTTCGATTCGGTTTGGTTTTTATAAAAAAAAATAACCAAACTGAATTAAAAAAAAACAACTGAAACCGGTTCAAACCGGTTTGGCTCGGTTTTTTCAGTTTGGCTCGGTTTTTTTCCGGTTTGGCTTGGTTTTTCTGGTTTGGCTCGGTTTGGGCTCGGTTTGTTTCCAGTTTGGTTTGGTTTTTTTCTGGTTTTTTTTTGTTCAGGTTCGGTTCGGTTCGGTTTTTTCAGTTTCAGGCTTATAAAACTGAAATCGAACCAAACTGGTCGGTTTTTTCAAAATTCTAATCGGTTTAATTGATTATTTTTTACGGTTCAATTTTTTTAGTTATTTTTTTCTGATTTTATCAATTTAATCGATTTTTTGGTTTTTTTTTTCACCCCTACCAAACAACATAGATAAATAAACATCTTTTCAAGAAAAAAAAAATGGTCTGTTATGCTCTCTTTCTCTGTTATTGTGGGCTTGGTATGTGAGCCGTGGGTTGTTATTGGATTTTCTATAGTACATTTGGGACTTCTTATTTGTGTTGTAATATTTTTCTCCTTATTTTTTTTAATAGGTCTAAATTATCTCATTAATAATAATGACATTGCGACGTTGCTTCCTGTATTAGAAAATTATCTCTATATATTATAAAATCAACACCTTCTAGTTCTATATATATATATATATATATATATATATATATATTGATTTTGTTTACTTTGAAATTGAAAAGAATGAATTAGATTGTAGATATTGTTTTTCAGAGTGTTTTTTTCTCATTCATTCTTTTTAATATTGATTTGATTTGGTTTGATTAATTACATATTAATATTTATAATTTATTTTTTATAAAATTATTATAATTTCATGATTTAAATTATAAATTTAACATATTAAATCAGATGAATCTAATATAATATATAACCATCTCAATATTTTTAAAAACATCACTTAATAATTTAATACAATGTTTTGTTCATAAACTTAATAACATATCCGTCTAGTATCATAGACATTCATGTTTGTTTTTTTTAATTTCATTCTAAAACACAGAAATGATTTAAAATTGATTTTAATTTATTTTCTATACGATCTCATTACTCTAGTTACAAATTTAATATGTTAAGCCATGTCAATTCAATACATAGCCGTTTTAATATTTTTAAAAAATATCATTCAATATATTACCATATTAAAATTTTAAAAACTTATCATTAATATATATTATATTTTAAGTTCTTAATTAATTTTTTATTATAAAAAACACGTTAATAATATTTATATATTACGTATTACATTAAATAAATTAATCGGACTCCAGACATAATACAATGATCTATTACAACAACCTAGAAACACCTTCCTGAACCCTCGCCACAATTTACATGATCTAGGGACATAACTTGAGGAGCATCGGTGCAATTACTACCGTAACTAGAACCCTAAGAAGCCAACCTAACACCTTGCTACCATGACAAGAACAAGGCCTCTCTCTTACAGATACATCTGTTGATGTCTCCCTCCATAACCAATCACTTTCCTCTCTCTTACAACAGCATTTGCTGGGCGAGGTTGGTGGTGACGACAATAAGAATAGGAATTAAATATACTTAAATAAGGAGATTAATGACTTGTTCTAAAGTGATTATGCCCTCAATTACTATTGTCTCGCCACCCATTTCTCATCCCCTTCATGTTTTTTGTTGGCCCTTATCCCTTTGTGCTTTTAGACCTTTTATTTATTTATTATTTATTTTATTTTCTTTTCTTTGCCGTTTCATAAGGGAAGTCAATAGGGCACGTTTTATTTTTGTCATCTCCTCCGATAAATAATTCAAGTTAAATTCTTAAAAAAAAAAAATAAGAATTTCATCTCACCTCCATTACCATACCATCATTATTGGACTGTTATAGAGCTGCGGGGCAACTTATATTTCATTAAAATTTGATATTTTTTAGTATTTAGTGATTGTAATGAATTTAAAAAGATAAAAAATATTATTTTGATAAATTTATAAAAAAAAACACTTTAAACGCAACCAAACCGCGCTAGTAATGATAAACATGAGTTGCGGGGCAACTTATTTTTCATTAAAATTTGATAATTTTTAGTATTTATTAATCGCAATGATTTTAAAAAGTTAAAAAATATTATTTTAATAACTTTATAAACAAAAAAACACTTTAAACACATCCAAACCGCGCTAGTAATAATAAACATGTTTAATTTGCACTTGATCTCTAACTATATTGTTGCCATAATTATTGAAACCCATTTTTAGCTCCTTTGATTTGGTCACCCACCGTATATCATTTTTTTATGACATGAAAACCGCACCAGCACCCTTGATTTTACACATGAAGGCTGGAAACCGTATAGGTATATGAGGTGGGTTTTTCATCTTCATCCATGCTTATCCCTATACAAGAATAATCAAGATAGAGAGAGAGAGAGATAAACATAGTTTATACAATGATAATCTCTCTTTTATCTTTGTTAATTAAATAGGGTTTAGTGTTAAAGGGCCTCCTCCTATTTTGTTATTTCATTTTGCATCTCCCTCTCTCTCCCTCTCTCTCTCACTGTAGGTAAGTCTTTTTCTTTTTTATTATTTTATTTCCTTAAAATCTCCTGTGCTTATACAATTTTAAAAATCTCTGCTATCTGCATCTGGGTTTCTATTCTTTTACTATATCAAACACAGTAGCCTAAGAACCATGAAAAGTAATTAAATACATTGTTAATTCACATTAAATTAAGCACCAAAACAAATAAAAAAACCCATTATTGTATTATTTCTATTTTATTTGTTTTATATAGGCATATTTCTGTCCTCCATTAAAGAAGAAATCAAGTGAGTTTTGGTCCTTGAATCTTGATTTTGAAATTCAAAGATGGGTCTTTTAAGCAAAGGTGGGATTTGTTCCTTCTTGGGCTTGCTTTCTTTGATTGATAGACAACTACCCCACAGAACCCCACCTTGGCTCTGTAACACTGTGTCAGATAACTGCAACAGATAACAAAAAGAAACTAGAGGATAGCATTACATGTACTAACATAATAAGATATGCATATATATATATATATATATATATATATATTCATGTACATTCATTTATGCAAGCGACCAGACCAGCATATCTTTAGAATGTCAGGCAAGGAAATAGCTGCTGCTTGGGTAGCATTATAGGCCTGTACATCTGAGAAAAAGCTAAGACTTTTTGGTATCTGCGTGTATTTATTATTACTAGAGCCCATAGGGGTGTCACCTTTTTGGTCTCTGTGTAAGCGTTTTGAAAAGTCTGAAATCTGAGCTTTGAGCTTTGATGGTCTTTTTGTTACATCCATCATGGCCTTGACAGCTATCATAATGTACCTGTCACTTGCCTTGGGCTTTGTATTGCATCAACTGAGGTTGTTGTTCATGAACATCAAATTAAGTTTCTTATGATTCATTACTGTAGTATTGTTTTTTAAATTCTATTCTCAACTGCTATCTGCATGTTGATTTTAATGTTTAATAAATTCTGCTCTATTTTTTCCTTAAAAGGGTTTTCCAGCATCTCTCGAAACCATGGCCTTTCTTTAAAGTTTAACCTTTTGGATTTTGCACGGGATAAAGCTGTGCTTTTTGGCAATATCCTTGATGAGTTCCTTTTTATTCCTTCTTCTGCATGCTTTTACTTTCACCTGCAAGTTCTGTTTGTTTGTTGATCTCTTTGAACTCTTTCTTCTTTGTGCAGTCACTTTTCATAGTTAGATTTTTTACTTGAACTTGTCTCTTGTGAGGTGTGTGAATAGGACAATTTCTAATGGTTTTATAGGGAAGGACAAACTGATGTGGGGTTGCTGAAATGGAGTTGGCGATGGCATCGACTTCTTGTGCCAAGCAGAGTCCAACGCTTATGAAAGAACCAGTTATGAACTATGTTCAATATCCAGCACCTGGGGCCACATATGAGGATGTTATAGTTAGTCCTAAACTCTTTATGGAAACTTTGGAGAAGTTCCATGCTGCCATGGGAACCAAGTTCATGTAAGCTTCTTCGCATTGGTGTTTAGCATTATTTCAACTTATGGATTTTGCGTTTTGATGGTCTACCGTATGTAATTTTGGACGCCGTGTTTATGCTGCAGGATCAAATGTATGCGCTAGTACTCTTATCAACATTTCTTTTTCTCTGCTCTTTGTGTTCATGTTAGACGGTCCTGTTCCTATAATTTTATCAACAATAGTTTTCAAATAATGATATCAATGCTACCTGCAAATGTTATGCCAACTTCTCCATATTTGGCAGTAGTTTACGAGCTCTATCGCAAGTCACTTTTGTTAGCAACTGTACTCATAAACTCGTTTAATCTACACAGGTCAATCATTAGATTTTTTTTTCCATTATTGATTGTTAGTTGTAGATAATCTTAATATAGTGTTTGTTAAAAAGTTAGTTGGAAGGTCAAGGGAGAGGAGCTAATTGCACATTTAATTTCTAATGATCAGAAAAATGTTGTTAAAAGCTTTTCATTTTTGGTAGATTTTGGATATTTTTAAAGTTGCAAAGCAAAGGTAAACACAAAAGGTTTCCTGAATCTGGCCCAATGTTTTTAAACTGACTGCAAATAGTCGAAGCATGTACTCCTCTCTTAATTAACCCAGTAAGGAAAGTTTTTAAAAATGATTGTGTTTTCAACCCGAGAGTTTGTAAAGTTTCAAACTGTTGTTGCTTTAAATTAGAGTTTCCTGGTGAAGAACTGATTTATTATAGTAGTGCAGGGGAACACAAATTATAGCTTCTTAGACATGGATCTGTCCTTTCATTGCATTCCTAAATTTGAATTTCGATTGCAGGATCCCTATAATAGGGGGTAAGGAACTGAACTTGCATCGGCTTTTTGTGGAGGTAACATCTCGAGGTGGCATCGAGAAGGTAGCATTAAACTGCTTTTAGTTGTGTGGTTCTTTTTTCTTGAATAGTTTGTTCATAAATTGTGTAAATGGACTAGTTCGGGTTAAATTCTGGCATGCACTTCGTCATGCTTCCTGAATTGATGCATGGAAAGTTTCCTGAAAGACCATTTAACTGTCATGAAACTAAAATGCCTATTGCAGACATCATATAAAATCTTGCGGATAATTTATATAAAGCTTTGATGTGGATCATCTGCAATCTATATTCCTTAAGTTTTCAAACAACTAAAAGCTTATCTGTGCATGTATGTTTCTAAAAGATATCATTGCTTCATCTTCCTTTGGATACTTAAAAACTGCTTCCTGTTTCTCAAAAAAGGTTATTGCAGCTGCGATGTCAAAATGATATGTTTCCTGCACGTTGTGCTTGCATAATGTTTTTTCAAATAATGCCTTTAATTACCTGATTTTGCACAAGCCATTAGCTGGTAATATTGAATAATGAAGATGTTATATACTTGCCCATTTTAGCTGGATCTACTCTTGGTTCTTCAGTGACTTTGACATTGACTTCTGACTTTCTGCAAGATACAGCCCTTGATAAGGTGTAACTGGTGATGCATGGTTAGAGGGCTTATTCAACCCCCTCCCATTGAACCGAACTGAAACCCTGATTGTTGCAATGCAATTTGTGGCTGTTTCAAAACTTATGTCCAAAATGTTACTTTATGTCAAAGTGGAATCTAATTGCTTGTAGGAAGAAGGAAGTCTGGATTAAATTTACTTGAGGTTGAATAATGATCTCTAATGAAGAAAGAGTAAATTGTTTCTAAAACATCAGCTATGTAGTCGTGCAGTTACATTGATTTGCATAATGGATTTGCAGATTATTAGAGAGAGAAGATGGAAAGAAGTGACTGGTGTTTTCAACTTTCCATCTACTGCCACAAATGCATCTTTTGTGCTGCGCAAGTACTATGGTTCCTTGCTTCAACATTATGAACAACTTTACTACTTCAAAGCACGGAGTTGGAGCCCTGCCTCTCCTGGTCAGTGCACTGAAGAAACCCCCTGTTTCAAAATTTGATTAGGGTTGTTTATATTTCAAAACCATACATTTTTTTGCAGTTCCTTTGCAGAGTTCATCGATATCACAATGTCCAGCTCAAGTGACTGTTCAGCCATCACCAGAATACCAAGCTGCTGCAGTCAAACAACAAACAGCAAACATTCCAGAGCTGTGTAGAGGTCTTTCTTCTGTCTTAAACCTGCTGCTCTGTCATTTTTCTCAAAGGTTTATCTAGGATTGGAATATTTTCTCACTTGTAATTTAATTGCTGATCTGCTGAAAAATTTGTCAATATATTGGATGCTATGTAGAAAAAATTGAATGTTCAATAGGCTTTGAAAATGGATGCTTTCTGAATATGTAGAATGCTTCACTATTATCATGGGTAATACTTTTTTTTTTTTTTTTTTATTTCTGGTGGAAAATGATTCTGAAAATTTGGTTGATAAATCTGTTATTTTCTGTAAAAAAACAGAAAGAAAAAAAAAGAAGAAGATAAGGTTGCAGCAATGCATTAGATCTCTCCAGGTTTAGTTTCTTACAATTCCCTATGATTGTTTCTTTTTCCATGTCTTCTATGAAAATTTAACCAACGGTCCATGCTGTACTATAGATTTTGGTTCAGATGCATTTGCAATCTGATTTTGCGTGCTTGTTATTTTCTTTTACATGTACCTATTTCCGAGTGATATTTTCTGAAATGTAGCTGGTTGAATTTTATAATTAAGTGCGGTTGTCTTTCTTACTCTTGTAGCAATGCCAGGATCATCTGCAAGCACTTCAGTGATAGGGGTAATTGATGGGAAATTCGAGAGTGGGTATCTTGTTACTGTGACGGTAGGTTCAGAGAAACTCAAAGGTGTTCTTTATCAGGCGCCGCAGAACCAATCATGGCAAGTGCCACAGCCTCGTAGTGTGCCTGCCAACAATAGTGTTAATACACAAGCTGTACCAGGTACACGCCGCCGGCGCCGCCGAAAGAAAAGTGAGATAAAAAGAAGGGACCCTGCTCATCCAAAACCTAATAGAAGTGGCTATAATTTCTTCTTTGCTGAGCAGCATGCAAGACTCAAACCACTTTACCCGGGGAAGGATAGAGAGATCAGTAGGATGATTGGTGAGCTATGGAACAAAATAAATGATTCCCAAAAAGCGGTAGGAAATTTTTACATCTTATGTATGATTCCATTTCCTTTGTTCCATTTCTCCTGATTAACCTTTTGTGTTCATTGATTTCTCTGCTGACCAGGTTTATCAGGATAAAGCTCTTAAAGATAAAGAAAGATACAAAATAGAAATGGAGGGTTATCGGGAGAGATTGAGAACGGGGAAAGTTATTAGTGATGCGGTTCCACTGCAGCAGTGGTTACCAGGTAAAGATACTGAGATGGTGGAAGTGAATGTTAGTACTGGAGAAACTGGAGGGGGCTCTCCTCAAAATGATAGTAGTTCTGGTGAAAGTGATTCTGAAGATAAAACTGCAGAGAAAGATTTGGACATGGAAGCATCTCCACCTGAGGGATTGGGTGCTGATTCTGGCGACATGGATGTGGAGACTTCAGCTGAGGTAACACCTTTTAAGCTACTATCTAAGAGGGAAGAAAATGTTAAAGATGAGGGGGTTGAAAAGCCTGGCAACCCAGCCACTGAAAACTCGGAGACTACTGTACAGACTCTGGAAGAAAACATACATGGTGGCAAACATTGACGTTCTCTACCATGAAGTAGGATTTACACTTTGATCATGTAGGTTTACTTCTTTATGGTATAACTACATATGATAATTTTACCTTTTAGTTTTGTTAATTGTCCTAGAACTCGTTCCCTTTTGTTTTTCGAAGCCTGCTTGCTATGGAAGGTAGTGTTAGTCATGATGTAGGGCGGAGCAGGAACTTAATCTAACTTCTGACAGTTTTGTAGTCAGGAGAAATTTTGATGCATTTGTTGAACACTGCGGTTTCATGCAAACCTATGCTCTAATTGCATTTCCTGGATTAATATTTTATGAATGTATGATTCGTACTCTAATTATTCAGTGAAATGTGAGGAGGTGATGCTGAGTGGAAATAGTCAGATAATCTTAAGAAATATGGCTTCTAGTGGATTATGGCTGATCTCTTTCGTTAACTTTCGAAGCGTGTGTGATTTACATGCCTAATAAAAATGGCTCGCATCCCATCTTGACTGTGCTCATAAATGTGACAGTGAAGTGTTGCCTTCAGAGGTTATAGAGCTGATACATTTCCTACTGCACTCCATTCCAGAATCATGCATATCCCTTGACAGCTGTATTTCACTATTGACTGCAAATTTCCGCCTTGTAGCTTTAGCTTCGTTCAAGCTGGGAAGCATGCTTGGTAAGCTCTAGTTCATGTTCAATTTTATCCTACTTAATGCTATAACTCGAATAAATTTGTCGGTGGAAATATCGAGCATTGCTGTCAATTTTATCTAGTGGACCATCTTTTCCCATCTTGCCTTGAGTCAACTTCAGCTGCATTTGTAGCTCTGTTGCATTAAAGGATTGCATTTCCATCTCTAGGTAGAAGGGGCTGCCATTTTTGTCCAGTGGAACTCTTTTTGAGAATTTGTCCAATGGGAGGAGTTAAAACAGGGAGAAACAAAGTGTGTTCCAGGCAGCTAGCTAGGTCCCATCGCTTAAATGCCTGCTGCAAGAATCTGGACTGAATGTCACATTCCAAAACTACTGCAGTTGACAGAACAGGAACATAAATAAATCTGCACAGGGAAAAACTATGGCATTAGTTACCATGTAATCTTTTTATACGACAGATGTTCATAATTTCATCCAAGCCTAGACGTAATCCAAGAGGTTCCATATCTTGATAAGATATTCCTCTTGTTTTTTTTTTCTTTTACTTATTATTACAGAAACTTGTATATTTTTTTATTTGTATATCTTAAATATATAATTATAAATTTATAAATAATTATTTCTATTTTTAGTTTTAATCTATTTTGAGAAAATATTTTTATAATGTTATTTTAGAACTGTATTTTTTATATATAATTATTAGATTATATGGCTTAAAATTTAGAAATCCAATAATATAAAAATCTCGAGTGGTCAAATATTTGCTCTTTTATAATTTGTACTTTGTAGGTTAAAACGGTGCAACTCTACTACCATCTTATCTTTCTTATTTAATTTCATTGGCTGGGAGCCATTAATATCTGCAGGTTGCTGTACTGGAAATCTATAGCAAGTTGTACTAATGATCTTCGACGTCTGATTCAAAGATAGCCCTTTTAGGGCAAGACATAAACTTGCTAATCTTGCATAGCAGTACTTTTTCCTTGTTTTGCCCCATGAAATGAAATGTGAACTTCTGTAACTCGGTGCTTTCTGCCACTGAGGACCACACATCATGGATGTACAATGGAGGAGGCAACTGGGCAGCGTACCTCTTCTGCTTGATGCATCAGCTATGATGTGGTTGATTAAGACTTGATAGAATAACGTACTTTTTTTCTTTTTCAAAAGATAGAGAAGAAACAGTAGACTTTTAGCTTAAAACAGATATTGTGAAGTCGTGACCTATAAAAAGCTTGAAGAACTGCCTATGGGCTATGGTATGTGTTCATTTTTGTGTTTATCCCTGTTTCCTAGTGTTGGCCAACTGTCTATTTGTTTATGTAGATGCTTACTAGTAACATACCGACATGTGATTTATCAAGTCCGCAGGCACTAGCAGCAATTGTCTCCTTAGTATTATGATAGCGTTTTGTTTTTGCCATCATGTTTTGAAATGATTATGTGTTTGGTAGGGTGATGTTTTTGCTGTTATAGTTTGAAAAAAACTATAATAAATATTGATAAATCAAACACCGCACTGCATGAATAAATATCAAGGGCTGATTGAAACTTGAAAATCACTTTGATTTGTTCTGTAAAACTTTTACAATCACTTTAATTTAAGCAAATTGATAGAAAATGTGGATTTTTGCTGACAGGATGCGACTTTTAAATCTGTACCAGCAAGAAAACCCCAACCTCAAAGATTTGTATCTGCAGCCTGCTCATCAAGGATTAGTGAGAAAATGGGAATTATCGAAGGAGATATATCATTCAAGTTTGAAATAATTTTGGACCTAATCTCAGAATGAATTTCATAGCTGCCCTAAGAAGTCTAAAAGGCACTTTCCTCCAAATATGTCCTCACTGCCACTACACTCAACTGCTATGTTCAAGTAAAAACAAGTTAGTCCAACCATGCTATCAAGGTCCATTAGCCCATAAGCTTTCACTTGCCGAACTTCTCTAGTCCCTGACTCGAAAATCTCCACCGTTTTCCAAGTTATAAAGACTCCATGCATTCGTCTGTCAAAGATCTTCTTATCTTTCACAGGCTCGGTTATTTTACCTGTCTCGCTCTCTTCCAACACTTTCCTTCTCAAAATGAAGAATTTTTCGTACCTGTCTTTTCCCCCTTCTACTTCGAAAACCAAACTATCACCTCCACTCCCTGCTATTCGAGGGAAACACAAACCTGTATCAGATAAAGCTGACGGCAGGAAAAATCCTGACTATGCACAGTGCAGGATTGAAAAGGAGCTAAAACGTGGATTAAAGGACCCTCCCATCAATTGCTCGTATGGACCTATTGGAGACAACATATTCCAATGGGAAGGAGCCATTATAGGGCCTTCTGATACACCATTCGAAGATGGCGTCTTCTTTCTTTCGATCGACTTTACTGCAGAATACCCTTTTGTCCCTCCCAGGATCAAGTTCAAAACTAAGGTATAGCCTCCTCATTTACTGCTCTATCAATCATGTCCATACGGCCTAATAGTATTAACCTGCTTTGATTGAGTAGTTCGCGTGTTGTGGCCAAAAAGGGCTCGTGGGAAGATTTTTAAATTCATACTTGAACATTTTAGAGTCGCAGAATTATGTACAAGGATTTGATACTCTTTACATGCCATGCCAGGTATTTCATCCAAACATTGGTCAAGATGGAACTATATGTGTGGACATTCTTGGATCCCAATGGACCCCTGCACTGACCATTGAGAATCTGTTGCTCTCCATTTGCTCATTGCTTCCAGACCCAAATCCTGAAGATCCAACAAGTCCTGTTTGCAAACTTTACAGGACTAACAGAGAGGCTTACAGCAAGAAAGCAAGAAAATGGACTAAGATGTATGCTATTGGCTGAACTAGTAATCATCTCCTTTAGTTTCGCTCATACATATTGATAATTTGTGCTGAAATGATGTAAATTCACTATGGTTCATTACGATATGCTTGACTGGCTCCTTTAGCCATGGTAATTTTATATTATTTTTAATGGATAAAGATGGTATAGATCCTTGTATGTCAACGAGAATATTTTATTTATATATATTCTACTGTATTTTTAAAGATTGTTAATTCCGTTTCGGTAGGTGTTTTATTTTTTCAATTGAAATGAAATGTTTCAGTTTCGGAGTGTTTCAGCGTGCTGTTTTGGGGCTGTACTGTTCATATATATATATATATATATAT
>Ga0307514_10003944_pt1 | contig 13874 bp, 19 predicted proteins | sample 16_EM_MG_FD_203088 | JGI IMG/M metagenome (GOLD analysis project Ga0307514, IMG submission 203088) | Populus trichocarpa ectomycorrhiza microbial communities from riparian zone in the Pacific Northwest, United States - 16_EM | ecosystem: Host-associated > Plants > Roots > Unclassified | place... | reverse complement strand
ATAATCTTGACCATGCGTCAACGTCGGGGGGGGGGGGGGTGCATGGGGAAGGACGATTCATTGAAAACACTTGTATAAGGCAATCGACAGAACAGGGTGATTTCGTGTAGTCGTAACGAGGTGATTAGTATAGGCTGTAAGGTAAAGCAGGGTGGGTAAAGGGGTAAAAAGGGGGTGACAGATTATACACAAGAGCGAGCGTGATTGGCAGTGATCAAGTACACTATACCACAAGGGGGAAAGGAGTCGTGCGAAGTACCAAACATACACGAGCGAAGGAGAGGGAGATTAGGTCGACGGGGAGGGGGAAGGGGAAGGAAAAGTGTTCTTCTGGATTAAAGCTTTTAGCCTGCGTTGTCGAACGAAAGCGGGGTGTGTGCAAATGGCAAGCATAGTAGGTGAAAGACGAGAAGAGGGAAACCAGAAAGAGAGAAGGGAGGGATGACGAGATAATGTAAGAATACACAAAAGCGCCCTTCCGGGTTGGCTACAAAATGAAGGACGCCAATTCTTTGCTCCCTGTTCGGAGCTTAACGCAGAAGAAAAAAAGCGGTCAACGGCAGACGCATGAGGAGATCAGGGTATAAAGGGAGACGTTCTAGAACAGCACCCAGGCAACGAACCACCGTTTTCTTCGTTTCCTTTACGGAGAACACGGTGACCCGACGTATTTGGAGGTCTTCAACGACGAGATGGTAATATCGACGGAGTCCGACTCTGCAGTGAAATTTGCACCGATTCCAGAGGGGTCTTTGAACGTCAGCTGCGCACGCAACCTGAATTGTTTCTCCTCCAGCTTGTGGAAGAGTTTCATTGGGATAGGAACCCAGAACTTGAGTTTCCAATCCACTCGCGTTGGGTCCTGATAGGAGAATGCGCGGTCCCATCTCTTGCTGACGGAAATACCCTTGGTGTAGTCCATAGCACGCAAGACTTCATCTTCGTGCAGCGACTGACCTTGGTACGAAACTTGGTGATCCTGAGTGTGAGAGTCAGACTTTGAAAGCGAGGAGTTGGGTGACGATGGAAGATCTCGGGATCTGCACTCCAAGCTGATTCGATCCACAGGAGGCGTGTTCTCGTACAAGGCTCGAGATTGAGTGTCCGTAACGCAAAGCGTCCCTTGCCAGGCATATACACCACTGATGGAGGAAGGGTCAGCGGGTACGAGCACAAGAATCCCGGGTGAAACTTACTCTTCGATGGTATCCCAGACTTCTGTGTTTTTGGGAGCTTCAATACGGACATCGAATCTTCCTGCGTCGAAGGTGGCCTGAGCCCTCGCTTGCGCAACAGATGAAGGCCGCGAAAGGGGTAAATCGGGAATTTCCTCCAAATCATCGATGCACATCACAATGTCTTCTTCTGGTACGCCTTGTCGGTACGCCAAAGTTGCAGCGTCGTTAGCAAGGATTTGCTCGGTAATTGACCCGATTTCAAGGGCGGGGACGTTGGTGTTGTTCTGTTGAACGACCGCCGGAGTTTGGGTACGTCCAAGAGGTTTCCGGATACGAGTGTCGCACGACTGCATCTTCTTTTGGGTAGTCGCATTCGTGGGCGATACAACACCTCTCGACATGTCGCCGCGAGCGGGATCAGCGACACTGGGAATCCGAGAACGCGTGGTACTCTCAAGGCGGCGTCTCCCTTGTTTGGGCGGCTGATCAATGTGTTCAACACCTCTGACGGTATCGATGGAAGTTGATGAAGTAAGGCGCTGCCTAACTCGTGGTTGTTGAGGTGGTTCGTCGGAACGCGAGAGGAGGCGCTTCCGCTCATTATTCACCGAAGCAATTCTGGTGGGGATGGACGATTGAGAAGCTTCGGCTTTTGGAAATTGTACAGCTGATTTCGCGGAGACGGTCCGTCTCGTGACCTTTGGCTTGGCAGACTCGTCGGAAACTGGTTGGCGAGGAGTTTCGTACGAACTGCGACGCAAGGATGAAGCCGACTGGAAGATGGCCTGGATCTTTGACTGAGCACGGGCGGACTCTACCGTGGCCGCACTCGATATCGAGTCGGTCCTTTGCCTGACGTTGTCGATGTTTGGGTTGCAATCTTCGGGCAAACCACGCTTCTTCTGAGAAGAGGCGGCCGAGCCTAGGAGCTTGAAGACCCTGCGTTCGACCTGCGACGGGGTACTGAGTTTACGAGGAGTGGAGATCGAGGGTGCGCAGCGCAAATCGTTCTTGGAGGGGGCCATTCCTGAAGGGGACGGTGGTGCTCTGTCTGTAGATGAAGTATAAAGGAAAGAATGACGGTCTGAAGTAGACCGGTTTAGTGGGGAGGGAGAGAGAGAGCAAAGGGTAGACGGGACTGCAAAAGCAGGACTGTCGTAGGGAGAAACAACGGCTTTTGTAATTTGCGGCGTCTATAGCGAGCCGAAGGGACCCTGGTCGCAACTGACCGTGTTTCGACCGTTTACAGTCCTTGCCGTCGCCGTCGTCGTCGCCGTTAGCAACTTGCAGAGCGCGAGAGTCAGCTGACGCGGACGACCGAAAACTCAAGATGATGATGGGACGTGTTCAACTTCGGTTTCCCATTCCGTCTTTCCGAATATCGTCCAGGCTAATGGCAACCTCCGCTTACATCCTACCTCACCAGCCGGGCGCGACGGCGACGGCAACCCCGACTGTCTCTGGTGTCGACCAGCTCAAACTGTTGTCGAAATTGCCCAAGACCGAAAAACCCCCAAAGGTTGGAGATACGAAGGTTTTCTACGACACCCCAGAGGGCAAAGTCACCACTCTCGTGTCTCTTGGAGATAAATTCGCGTCCAAAAAATCCAACGAACGACGCGAACTCGTCCGGCGAGCAGTCGGCAGTGCTGTGAAGGAAGTTCGCAACCTCGAGGGAGTTAATCGTGCAGAGATCGATGCCTCGACCGATCCCCACGCTGCTGGTAAAATTTTCCCCGCCGAATCACCACCCAGCCACGCCGTGCTGATTACACACTATCCAGCTGTTGGCGCACATCTCGCTAGATACAAGTTCACCTTAAAAACCTCGCCCCCGTCGAGGTTCGATCCAAATCTCGAACAACCGATCCCAGAACCTCTGGCACTAGAACCCTTGCAATCATCCAAGGAATGGGACATTGGAGTCAAGTACGCAGAAGCTCAGAACTGGGCAAAGACTGTATGTATATCGCTCCGCTCCGTCTTGATCTAATCTCTTACGCCTATTTAGTTGATGGAACTACCTGCTAATATCGCGACGCCAACGGTACGGAAATTTTGTTCCGAATTTCATCGTCGGTGTTCAAGTGCTCCTAGAGATTTTGCGATCGCGTAAAGGCTGAATTCGAGGGGATTCCGAATGTAGAGATCATCGTCAGGGATGAAGGTGAATTCAGGTTCTAGGGTTATCACACGGTTTACTGATAAACCTGTCAGCTTGGGCCGAGGAGAAGGGCATGGTTAGTGCCACTGCTGCCCTTATACACTCATCTTCTTAACTTCTTCCAGCGAACCTTCCTCTCCGTTACTCGTGGAACCGCGGAGCCAGCAAAGTTCCTTGAAATGCAAGTCCGACCGAACAATCTTATCTCTGTAGAGACTGATATCTCGATGCAGTCACTACAAAGGGGCGGCCAATGATGCCCAACCCTTGGCCTTTGTTGGTAAAGGAATCACCTTTGATAGTGGAGGAATCAGTCTCAAACCTGGAGCTGTTGAGTACATCCTCTTCTTAAATCAGGCGTGCCGCTCAACCAATTCAATTCGGTCAGGGGATGAAGTTGATGCGCGGGGACATGGGTTTGTGATACCCCACTGGACTTGGCCTGGATTTAATTCCTTTCCATTGACCTCCCAAACAGGTGGTGCCGCCACTGTGGTCGCTTCGGCTCTGGCTATTGCTCAACTCCAGCTGCCGATTAACCTAGTTGTGGTCACTCCACTTACTGAAAATTTGCCTGGTCCGAGCGCCACTAAGCCTGGCGATGTGTACGTCCCAAAGCATCCGGGAGGCGATCAAAGCTGAATAGTGTGTTCCTAGTATATACGCAATGAATGGCAAGTCGGTTGAGGTTGATAACACGGACGCAGAGGGCCGTCTTGTCCTATCTGGTACGTACCTGCCGAGATACCCCTGTACGTCCTCCTGATCTCCGCCAAGACGCTATTTACTATGTTTCTTCACATTACAAGCCGCACTCTCTCATTGATGTGGCCACGCTGACCGGGTATGCAATTCATGTAACGAAACACCGTCGTTACGTTAACGAACTTGTAGCGCTATGGAAGTCTCGTTGGGAGAGGTTTACACTGGAGTCTTCTCGGTGGGTGTTCTTCGGATGCCCCAAGATGTCTCCAAATCTAATCTCTCGTAGACTTCCGATTCTTTGTGGAATGAATTACATGAAGCGGGCGAAGCCGAGTACGACAGGTTCTGGCGTATGCCGCTAGACGAAGAATATGGACCTCAGATTTATTCGTCCAACGCTGATCTGTGCAACGTGAGAAAAATTCGGGGCATGTTCTCCTCCTGACCGTGGCACTAACGTGATATGAAATAGACTGGCGGTCGGCCTGGAGGCAGCTGCACGGCCGCGTTGTTCTTGAAAGCATTCGTGGATGGGATCGAGGCCAAGGATGGAGGCGAGGCACCGATGCGATGGGCCCACATTGACATTGCGGGAACGATGGAATTCACGCGATCGTACTCATGCCATGAGAAGGGCATGTCTGGCAGACCCGTTAGGTGAGTACTTTTACGAAAGACTGGACGTGACTGAGGGTTCTCATCGAATGTGATTTTCACGTCCGCAGGGCCCTCGTCGAATTCGTCCGTAGGATTTCGCAGGCGCAGTAGTCGAGTTCGCTTCATGTCCTGCTGGGAAGAATTTACCGATAGAGGAGAGATAACTGAGCAGTGTATTCACCCGAATCTGATGCCTTTACCACGTTGCCCGCATCGCCTTTACAAAAAAAGGTGGCCATTGCGTGGACCACAGTCATAAGTCGGAGCGCGGGCAATCATCCTCGTTTTCTCTTTTGTCCTTTTCACCACACGACCCCACCCATTTTTCTCGTTACCACCTTTACCCTTTATTACATATTACCTAGGCTGAGCCTAGTTGCTCTCACCTTACAACCAACACAGTCTCGACGGCTTATACGCCCCAGACAACCGGCAGAGTACCAACACTGACGAGAATGCGTCCGTCCATCTACATCGCTCTCTGTCTGCTGTCCACCTCGTCGTCGGAGGCTACACTCATTTCACGAACCGCAAACCGGATACACCACGCCGCTGTCAAGAGGAGTGCGAGGTTGGCAAGAGACATACGCTCCGTCCTCGCCAATGTCCTGATCGAGCAGCCGATCATTGGCCCAGATACTGGAAACCGCATCTACTGTGTCGCCAGTCCCAGCAATGTGCTGAACCCGACGTCTTCGACGCCTGTTCCGACGGGTGGAAACGGCGTGATCGTCTCCTCCATCTCCTCCGGCTCCTCCAGCTTCAAGCGACCCACACCCACGTCCACTTCTGGGGGGTCTCCGGTTCCCACCCCCACTTCAGACTGGACGTTGGTAGAGACTAGAGAAGGCGCGAGTTTCTTTGACGGTTGGGACTTTTGGGCTTTTCCCGGTGCGTTCCTTCCCTCCTTTGTTGGAAACCGCTCACTCACCCTGTTTCACAGACCCTACCCACGGTACGCTCGCTTACTGCAAAACAACTACATCAACTAAACCCCAACAAACACGCACACAGGCATTGTTGATTACCAATCAGAACAGGATGCGGTAGGTTTTACCTTTCCAGCGCGTGCCCGGGACTCCACCTGACCAACAGTTTATCGCCGCTTGTAGCAAACCAATGGACTCATCGGCGTAAATTCTGATGGAAATGTCCTCATCAAGGTCGAAACCACCGCGAAGGTCTCTGGCAATCGCAAGAGTGTCCGGATCCACTCAAAGAATACCTTCAACGGCGGCCTGCTGATCTTCGACTCCGTGCACATGCCGGCTGGGTGCGGCACATGGCCAGCCTGGTGGAGTAACGGTGGGTGTATTTCCCATTGCGGCTTCCTTCGGTGCTGATGCTTGCTACAGGACCGAACTGGCCTGCTGGAGGAGAAATCGATATCATTGAGGGCGTGAACGACTACACGAACAATCAAGCGACCCTCCACACCAACCCAGGTTGCGGACTTGCCAGTACAGATACTAGTGCATTGGCCATCAGTGGATCTCTCGTTGGTGGCACGGACTGTGCCGCCAGTTCCACCTCCAACCAAGGCTGCGGAGTGCGATCCAGATCCAACACGACCTACGGAGCGGGCTTCAACAGCATCGGTGGCGGCGTTTACGCCAGTAAGTTTTCCACCCCACTGCGATGCCCTGAGATCGTAGCTGATATCAACGGCCTTTAGTGCAATGGGATACCAGCGGTGTAGCTGTCTTTTTCTTCCCACGTGGATCAATACCAGCAGATATCGACGCCGGGGCTCCTCAGCCGTCCACTTGGGGTCTCGCTATGGCTAGATGGCCTGCGATCAATTGTGATCCGTTCAAGTTCTTCTATGACCACGTCGCAATCTTGGATACCACCCTCTGGTACGTTCCGTTTCTCGTCGATGGTAGAGAACGGTATTCGACGAGTTTTACTTCTGCAGTGGTGACTGGGCTTCCGGCGTATGGTCATCATCGGGGATACCCGGCCAGGAGGAGAGTTGTGCTGCTCGAACCGGTGTTGCCACATGTGAAGACTTTGTTCGCAACAATGGAAACTCCTTCCAAGAAGCTTGTGAGTATATTTCGGTATCCTGGAGGTTTGCACGTCTGGTTGACGTATACCCGTTTGTTCTAGACTGGGAAATCAAATCGTATAAGCGATACCAGAAGAACTAGACATGATATACACGCATGCGTCACCTCAGCTCCTTCCGTTCTTCTATTCACCGCCAATGCTCATCTCCTGTTTCATTGCTGTCGCTCAAGCCAAAGAAGTCATGAAGTCCAAACCGCTGTATTCAATAGTCCATATCCCCTCTTGTGGATATCCGTATCATTATAGAGCTCCCTCTCCTCCCTCTCTCTAGGTCGTCTTAGTGCTGGACATTTGTATCCTACAACGAAGCGTTTTACATAAAGCCCTCCTTTCTTCTCGCTGTAGGTATTAGGCCCCTGTCAATACCATTTCCAAGCTACACCGTAACCCACCTTCCTGTGTTTTTATCTCCATTTTCGGCTCGTCCTGTCGCATAACTCCTCGATAGAATGAACGTGGAGTAGAATTTTCGCAAAGCTTCTGGGCCCGGTGTGACGAGTTGAGAATGCAAGGTAGCGTGTATATGATGCAGTGGGATACTATGGAAGGCTATTAGATACATGGGCGTCGAGAAAGAAATTCGTGTATGTTCGATACATGAGGTACAATCAAAACGTGTATAGAGAACGATAAAAACCGTATATCGAGGGGAGAGGGAATAAAAGATATATCGTGTCTATTTGTATGTGGTAGATCTTATTAAGGGGAAGTGTCCATTGGGGGGGGAGGTGCGAGCTTTTGTAGCATGTTGAAAAGCTCAGTCTTGTTCGCAGGTTTCGAAAGGAATGCATCCATTCCCGCGTTCAAACACAATTGTTTCGTGGACTCTTGGCAGTCCGCACTCAAGGCGATGACTTGCAGGGCGGAGGACATGAGCTTGAGTATCGTGAGAACGTCACAAGTAACAAGCTTACTTGGTAATACGATATCGTACCCACGTTCCACCTCGAGCGTTCGTATTCTCTTCACAGCTTCGACACCGTCGCACACAGGCATATCTAAGAAGCTGGGTGAGCTTGGGGACGAAAGGAGTCATACGACCATCAATCGTACGATGGTCAAACATGGCCGCATGGAAATATCCGGGCCCGTGCTTCTCCCAAGCCGCGATAGCCTCTTCGCCGTTCGTAGTTGTTTCAACCTGCAGCTTTACTCGTTCCAACTGTGCCTTCAACAGCTTGCGAGCGATTGGGTTATCTAAACAGGAAGCGGTGAGGACCGAGTCTACCTACAGGGTGAAAGTATGTGGGGTTCTCACCTTCCGCAATCAAAATCTTCATTCCTGCAATAACCCGTTTATTATTGGGATCCCCTGTGGGTCTGTCCTTCACAACCCTCTCAGGTACGGTCACGGAAACCTGGGGTGACGGGTTTCTGAGCTGCGCCAGTGTCTGCAACATTTTGAATGTCCGAGGGGGCTTCGTTAGACGGAGAACCTTATGTGAGCCGTCTCTCCCAGAAGTACCGGAGGAGTTCCCTTTAGTGGGAGTGTAGATGTGGATGATCCTAGTTTCGGCAAGGGAGGGCAAGTCAAGCGCATTGACCACAGCGGCAAGATCGTCCGCAAGATCCCCAGATTGAGTGTCCAAGATAACGAAATCGACTGTGTCCGTGTTCGTTGCGAACTGCTCAAGCCACCTTTGTACCTCCACTTGTGTATGAGTCGATGCCACCCTGAAACCAACGAACATCGTCTCTAAGAGTCTCAAGGTGGTATCCGAAGGAGAGCACAGGAGAATTTGGACAGGGCGAGGGCGCGTGAGTTGTGCCCGAAGCAGTTCGAGAGCCTCCCTGCTCTGTCACTTTGTCAGTACGACCGAACATGAGTACTGAATAAATCCAACCTTGTCCGCCTCCGGCCCACGGTACACGCTCACAGGAAAAGTGAGCCAGAAAGTGGATCCACGTCCGAGCTCGGATGTTACACCAATCCCACCCCCGAGCAATTTGGCGAGTTCACGCGATATCGAAAGGCCTAGGCCAGTCCCGCCAAACCGGCGAGTCGTGGAATTGTCGGCTTGTTGGAATGGAATGAACAACGATTCGCAGTGGCTCTTTGAGAGTCCAATTCCAGTGTCCCTGGGAGGAATCTCTCGGCAAGCCGCGACAGTGATAGAAATGATGACGCACTGTATGGTGAACTTGATTGAAACCATTTCCGGGTCAGGTGTCGATCTGTTTGGATCCACAGACACCGTGCACTTCACGGAACCATGATCAGTGAACTTTACTGCGTTCTGACGAGGAGTGAACGTCAATTTCGATCATCTTCGAGTGCCGGTCCATGACTTACGCCGATCAGGTTCATGAGCACTGAGAAAATGTGTTAGATTTTAAGCGACATGAGGATCCTCGTTTGATTACCTTGGCGAATGCGGGTGTAGTCAGAATAGATCCCTTGTAATGGAACGATCAGTGAGAGGACAGAAATTTGCTAATTTTCGGTCGCTCACATGCAGGCACATTGGGGTGTATGTAGTAGGATAGATCCATGCGTTCAGCCGCTAACGGAAGGAGTAACTCCAGGCAGTCCTGCATAGGTGTCATGCAATCAACAAAATATTGGAGTGGGAGATGTCAGCATACTGCAACTATATTCTCGATAGGGAAAGCAGACGAATCCAATTTCACAGCTGAAAGTGTGTAATTAGCCTCACAGCTACGAGGGGGAGAAGTGAGCTCACCTGACGCCTCAAGCTTACTGTAATCCAAGATGGAGTCGATAATCTGAAGGTATATATAACTGTGAGACACCCCCAGCGGGCTTTGTTCAGAATTAATGTTTGCTACCTTCAATAGAAGTTCACATGACTCCTTGGCCGTTTGTACTGAAGAGGGTTAGACCCTCGACGGTCGACGGAAGGATATCGTCCTACCTGTTTCCCGCTGTCCAGGGTTGAGTTCAGTTCCGCTTAAGATGTCCAATAACCCATAGAAAGAACTAGAAAAAAAATCAATTTCGACCTCGACATCATTTAGGATTCCAGACCTAAAAGGTGTTCGCAGCCTATGCCATTGTGTTAAACGGAACCAGTTGAAAATAGAGACGGTTTTTGACCAGAGTTACTCACTCGTGGGACATGGACGCCAAGAAGTTGCTTTTTATCTGATTTTTCGAATATGGATGCTGAATTTGAAGTAAGCGAAAGGTCTCACCTTTGTGGCCTTGAGCGCGTCCTCGCGGCTTTGACGAGCAATTGCGAGAGCTTTCTTCTGTGTGTCAATCATTCGCAGGTTTTCTCTCGTTCCCGCCTGGACAGATCGGAATAGAAGGGCGTTTGTGATACTAATAGTTGCTTGTTGGCACAGTAGATGGATCATCGTGACTTTGCGTTGGGTGAACGGGTATTTTGATGCAAGGTAGATCGCCCCGGAGGTCTGGCCTCGGTTACCAACGATGGGGAGACAAATTACGGATCTGTGTGCACTTTCGGATGCCTCCGCAAGAAATCGAGAGTCAGATGTCACATCATTGAAGCAAAGCCTCTCCTTGGAATTCAACACTGGACAAAGTTAATAAGGGTCAGAGTAGTCTGTGTGGTGTACGCACCGTGTTCGGTGACGGCTTTCTGAAGTGCATCCCTAATCGACCTGACGGGCTTCAAATTCCTGAAATCACGTGAGGCAGGTCCTTTGGGGACAGGATTCGTGCTCACACATGTACGTGGCATGCCCCAGGGGGTTCCATCGTTGTGGCAATGGAGTAGTCCCCGGCCTCTCTGGCTATAACCAGACATACCTTCTCCGGAGCACATATTTCTGGAGAGAGATCAGATGAGAGATAGGTGTCTAAGAAAAGGAGGCGCACCGGCTGAAATCTCCGTAAAACGTTGCAGAGCTACAAAAAAACGTAAGGGGATAGTTACAAGAGTAACCGAAGCACCTACCTGCAGCGAGGTTTATATCGCTGGATATCTCCTTGCTCCACTTTAAGATAGACGAGAGATCGGTAACGCTCAAACTCAATGGGCTCATCTCGGAGTCATCCGTCATCGCATCTGTGCTGCTGAGTTGGTCATACACCGGTGGTTGCATCGTTGGCGTGACGACGACAGTCTCCGTTTGAACACCAACATCGGAAGAAAATATGTGTCGCTTCAGGGGCTTTTGCGAACGTGGCCCAAGGACGGAAGAGAGGTGGTCGCTGAGAAGGGCTCAGATGAGAGGGATGCAAGAACATAGAAGCTTACGTGATTCCTCTCGCACCCCATTGGAAGTGCCGTTGCATACCGCTATTTGGGGATCAGAGCTGCAGGCGCAGCGGATGTTAAAGGTGGTCACCGTCGTTGTAATTCCGTACCCAGCCCTTCAACGCCGCATCGAACAAAGTGGCAGCCTTGCTGTTGCAGCACGGACTAATCTTCAGCAGAATATGAGTACTGGTGAAATGTGGCGCACCAGGTATAGGCTGTAACCCTCTTCCATGAGCCAGTCGTTGTTCACGGACAGCCTTGGGAACATTTAACAATTGAAAAACTCGCACGGTCCTTACACATACTTGACAGCCACATCGTAAAGTTTGAACGCGTCTGGTGTGTTATTCAAGGAGGCGATCTCGGCGTCCTATCCAACACCAGAGTCAGTATCGTCCAGCACTGCCCTTAGGTGGAGTGGCGTACGATAAGCGCAATCCATGCACTGTTGTTTACCGGTGATGGCGAGAGCCACCTTGAGGGAAACTTCAATCTCAAGCTGGGTTACCAAGAAGCAAAACATACTTCTTGATATAAATCGCATTCTTCTCCACCTGGTCCATGTATCTTTCCCGTACTTCTGGGGCCAGCCGACCCTTGCGAACGCATTCTATCAGGGCAAGGCAGTGAAAAAATAGGATGTATCGAGTGTGTCGGTGGCTGGATTACGTCAGGTGGACGGTGCATTCAGTCGTGTCGGTAATACGCACTTCGGATGGACGTTCTTAGTTTCGTATACAAAGAAACCTCGTTCTGCAGCCTCCGCAACGTAGCCCAGGCAAAAATAGGCAACAACTTTTAATCCGTCGTACCTAGGAGCCGAGATAAGTCAAACGAAGGTTAAAATGTTACCAAATCCATACCAGTTCAAGGTTATGGGGGGCATGCGGCCTTGCGAGGCGAGATTTCCTGCATATTCCGATTCCACGAAGTCTTCGGTATCGAAGATGTTCCCAGGCGATGTAGCAGTAGTATAGCCCCCCAACGCTCGGATGCAATTGAGAAGACCTGCGGTTGTGAGCCACCCGCTTGGACTGTAAGGCATTAGACCCACCCTGGAGCAATATAACTAGCTCGGCGTTTGGAGCCCAAAGCTTCACGTCGTTGAGAGACTGAGATCACTAACCGGTCAGAAACTTCGGAAGTCGCTCCGTGAAGACACCCACCTCCTCTGTGGCGACGACCAGCTCGCTGACTGAGAGATGGTAAAGAAATATTCCAAGTCATGTATCGGTATCTTACGGTGGTCACAGATATATAAGCGCGTGGCGTTTGCATGTAGCGCAGCAAACCCGCAATAGATGCTGTGAGAATGCGATAAGAGAATGGAAAACACAGAGATTCCGCACCCACCCATCACCGGCTGTTTTTCCATGTTTGAGTGCGATATCCATGCGACTGAGGTTTGCGCGGTAATGAACGTTGTCAAACCCAGAAACCATCGCGCAGAACATAACTTGGGAACGGCTATCGCAAGCGATATTGATCACTACCCGGCGAATGCCACCCCAACCCATGCGTACCATTTATCCATGCTGCTTCCATGTTTCTCGGCAATACGCAGAGCCAACTTCCCAAGGTCCGCGGAGAACCTGTAAAGCTCCCTCCGTTCGGCAGACACTAGTCGTGGTCAATATACCGAACGAGTTCTGTGAAAGGGTTCACACCTCCCAATACCCAGAAAAATCCCATAGAAGTCCCAGGACTCATGCCAGATCTGCTCCGGTTGGGTCAGGTAAAACCTCGCGAGGGCGGCAATAATGCAAACCGTAATGCGATTTTGATGGTCTGTCGTCCGGTAAGTCAACGGATTGCCCCAGTATAGCACGTGATCACTCACTGTGAGCCCAATAATGTCGGAGAACCCTTCTCCCCAGTAAGCATTGGTTCCTTGTCCGCCATAAGTGAAAAACTTTGTGGCTGTAATTTCTGGACACACCGGCATCATTCAGTACAGCGACGGCCAGGTCCGTGCGGGGATCTGTCGCGCGTGGGATTGCTAGAATTTCGTCGAAACCGATTGCCAGAATCTCATCCTTGACTTGCTCAAACATGATATCGTGGTCACGTTTGGTAGGAGCCTTCGGGACTTCGATCCCAAGGATATGCAGAGCTGCGAGACTGTCGTTGAGAGCGTCATCGAAGCTTCCCTGCATCCAGTTTATACGTGACCGCAGTCTCAGAACACGAGCCCTTTCTTCGTCGCTGATGGGTTTATTAAGGCAATCAGAGATTATTTGGCGCGCTTCATCGTAGTTTCCTGTTACTGTATCAATACCCGTTCCCGATGGGATGACGACGATGTTCACCTTTCCACGTGGTCAGCCTAGAACAATTAGCCCCACGAAGAACAACGAAAGAAGATGGACCTACTCTATTAGTCGTAGGTTTATTAGGCACGTCCTTTCTGGGTATCGTACCCACGCATCGTCATCTTGTAAGCACCGCGCATTCTCAAAAGCCTTAGTCGCGAGCTACAGGTACCATTAGAACGGAGTGTGAAGATCTTAGACGCCATGTACCTCATGTGCCCCCCGCGTCCATGTAGCTTCACCTGCTCCAATCAGGGCCTCCACCAACTCATCCCGTTTAGCATGTCGGCGGAGAAGGGGTAAACAGCTGTCGAGGGTGATGAGGGTGTTGGAAAAGACGACGGTAGATCGCTTTACCGTTTTGAATGTTCGGCGATCCTATAAACATCTGTTGACGGTCCGTGTAGCATCATGAGGATCACCTGTTGGGTGTTGTTGTTACTATAACAGGGGATAGTTGTGAATCAAACCAACCTTCAGGGACATCTTGGCTACAGCCTCCTCTGGAAATGTGTCTAACTCTGTTTGGGCTGCCTGGCGATACCGGTCATGGGTGAAACTACACATGTCCCGTGCACGATTAACAAGCCAT
>Ga0307514_10003943_pt1 | contig 13874 bp, 16 predicted proteins | sample 16_EM_MG_FD_203088 | JGI IMG/M metagenome (GOLD analysis project Ga0307514, IMG submission 203088) | Populus trichocarpa ectomycorrhiza microbial communities from riparian zone in the Pacific Northwest, United States - 16_EM | ecosystem: Host-associated > Plants > Roots > Unclassified | place... | reverse complement strand
CCTCGAGATTCGGGTCGGTGGCCAGGATCAGTTCCGTGACCGTGCCGTCCGCCAGCCGCGCGAGGAGCTCCCTGATGCGGAGGTCATCGGGGCCGACACCCTCGATCGGGCTGATCGCGCCGCCCAGGACGTGGTACTTGCCCCGGAACTCGCGCGTGCGCTCGATCGCGACGACGTCCTTCGGCTCCTCCACCACGCAGATCACCGAGAGGTCGCGGCGGGTGTCGCGGCAGATGTTGCACAGCTCCTCCTGCGCGACGTTGCCGCAGGTCGCGCAGAAGCGGACCTTCGCCTTGACCTCCATCAGGCACTGCGCGAGACGCCGTACGTCCGTCGGTTCCGCCTGCAGGATGTGGAAGGCGATCCGCTGCGCGCTCTTGGGACCGACGCCGGGCAACCGCCCCAGTTCGTCGATGAGGTCCTGGACCACGCCTTCGTACACGGACTGCCCGTCCTTCCCTGCTTGTTGAAGGTACTTCTGTCCGTACGGTAGTTGGCCGATGCCCGTCTTAGATAGACGGGCCGGGGATCAGAACGGCAGGCCCGGGATACCGCTGCCGCCGCCCAGGCCCTGGGCCAGCGGGCCGAGCTTCTGCTGCTGGAGGTCCTGCGCGTTCTCGTTGGCCGCCTGGACGGCCGCGACGACGAGGTCGGCGAGAGTGTCGGTGTCCTCCGGGTCCACCGCCTTGGGGTCGATCTTCAGCGCGCGCAGCTCGCCGGCGCCGGTGACCGTCGCCGTCACCAGACCGCCGCCGGCCTGGCCCTCGACCTCGGTCCGCGCCAGTTCCTCCTGGGCGCTCGCCAGGTCCTGCTGCATCTTCTGGGCCTGCTGCAGCAGCTGCTGCATGTTGGGCTGGCCACCACCGGGGATCACGATCAGCTCTCCTTGGTCGGTACGGGGTTTCCCGTTCAGCACGAGCCTACGTGGTCTGTGCGGCCGTCGCCCCAGCACTCTTTCGAGTGATTCGACGGTGCGTCCTATACCTGATCAAGACCCACTTCCAGGCGGAAAAGTGGCGAAACCCGATCCTTCGCCACCCATTGGGCGGTAGTAAGGGTGCGGCGCATCAGCACCAGCCGTCACGCAGCGTGATCGGTCGGGATCAGGTAGGGAGTGCCGGGTGGGTCAGCCGGAGATGCAGCCCGAGGGTCCGCCTCAGGACGGTCGGGGTGAGGGGGCGGCCGAGCTGCGGGCGGGCGATCTGACGGGGCGGGTGTTTCCGCTCGGCGACTGGGGCGAGCCCGCCGTACGGCTGCACGAACTGTACCGATGGGTGGAGCGCGGGGCGCTGGAGACGGCGTCCTGGTATCTCGCGGACCGGGTGTGGAAGCGGCGGGGGGCGCGGGTGCTGCGGGTGGGCGCGGCGGGCGGCGCGGTGGCGGGGGCCGCGTTGCCGCTGCTGGACATGACGGGCGTGGTGGGCGGGGTGGCGCCCTGGGGGTATCTGGCGTTGCTGCTGGGGGTGGCCTGCGTCGCGGGGGACCGGTTCTTCGGGGTGACGTCCGGGTGGATAAGGGACGTGGCCACGGCTCAGGCCGTGCAGCGACGGCTTCAGGCGTTGCAGTTCGACTGGGCCTCGGAGAGCGTGCGGGAGGTGCTGGGCCCGGCGGACGGGACGGCGAGCGAGGCGGCGGACCGGTGCCTCGGGGTGCTGCGGCGGTTCTCGGAGGACGTGACGGAGTTGGTGCGGGCGGAGACGGCGGACTGGATGGTGGAGTTCCGGACGGGGGCGGCACCGTTGGGGGTCCAGTCGGTGGGGGGCGCGGGGCAGCGACAGGACTCGGGGGCGGGGGGAACCGGCCGCTTTCCCTCACCGCCGGGAGCCGGCGCCCGCCCGAACATGCCCCGCCAGCGGCCGCCGGAGCCTAGGTGAGGTGAGGTGAGCGGTGCCGCATTCTTCGCCCTCTGCTCAGATGGCTGACGCAGCGCCACCTCGGTGCCCGTCGCGTCGATCGCGTGCTTGTGGCCGTGCGGACCTGCGGACCTGCGGACCTGCGGACCTGAGCGGTTCCGCGGACGCTTTCGCCGTATCCGCGGTCACCGGCTCGATCCTCACGCGGGACAGCGCCCACCTCGGCCGAGGCGTGTTCACCCGCGCGTGGCCGGCTTCCACGACGGTGTGTGCTCCGATGACGAAGTCGGCGCCCACGGCATGGAACACCTGGTCGTCCCGCTGGGCGTCCGGGTCACTGGCGGGTGTACGTCAGTTTCTTGTCCGTGCCGGCGTTCGTGCGCTGGAGTGTGCCGTCCGGCAGCAGGCTGATCTCGCTCGCCTCGCCCGGCGAACAGGAGGAGCGCGGCTCGCCGGTCGTGACCGTGGACGGGCCGATCCGCAACGGGCCGCCCGCGTCCGGCACTTCGGTCAGGTCGGCCTGGAACACGCAGTGGTAGGTGCCGTTCGCGGTGGGGCCGTCGGCGACGAGGGAGAGCACCGTGTCGCCCGCACCGCCCTGCTGGAGGGTGAGTTCGCGGGTGTGGGTGCCGTCGGCGTTGTCGATCGTCGCGGCCCAGGTGCCGAGGTAGTCGGCCGGGATCGTGCCGTCCGACGGCGATGTGGGGGTGGTGGGCTGGGTGGGCGAGGGACTGGGAGACGGCCGGCCGTCCGGGTCCTGGCCGTCCGGGCTGGTGGCAGCCGTCACCGAGGGGGTGGGCGTGCCGCCTGCCTGATCGTCGTCGCCACCGTTCATCAGGGCGTACACCGAGCCGCCGGCCGCCAGCGCGACGACCAGGGCGACGACGACGAGTACGGCGGTGGAGCGGGAGGTGCTCCGGGGGTCCTGGGGGGCGGCGGGGCCGTAGGGCGGGGTGGGGGCGGTGGGCGGCGGGCCGTAGGGCGGGGTCTGGCCGAGGCCGCCGTACTGGCCGTACTGCTGGTAGGGCGGTGTCGTGCCGGGGGCGCCGGGCTGGTGCGGATAGCCGTACGCCGAGGGCTGCGGGTGTTGTTGCGGGTAGCCGTAGGCGGGGTGGGCGGGGGCACTTCCCGGCGGGGGTGTCTGTCCGTTGCGGCCCGTGACGACGGTCGGCAGGTGGTCCACCCGTTGGTCCGTCCGCGCCCCGCTGCCCGGCTGCCCCGGCACGGGCGGATCGGCCTGCGGGGCCGGGGTGGGAGTGGAGGCCTGGGCCTGATTCGGGATCGGGGACGGAGAGGCGTCGGCCGCGACGCCGTGCTCGGGAGACACCTCGGCGTCCGGGCCCGCAGCGGAACCGGCGCCGCCTCCCGCCCCCTCGGGGTCCTCCGTATCCAGCAACCGCACCGCGTGCCGCCCCAGTTGGGCGACCAGCGCACTCGGCAGCCATGGGTCCCTGGACCGGCCGCCCGCGACCGTGTCCTCCGCGCCCGTGCGATCCAGGACGTGGTCCAGGGTCGGGCGCGCCCCCGGGTCCTTGCGCAGGCAGTCGCGGACGAGGTCGGCGATGCCCTCGGGGACGCCCGTGAGGTCGGGATCCTCCTGCGCGATGCGGAACATCAGGGCGTGCACCCCGCTGTTGGCCGTACCGAAGGGGAGTTTGCCGGTGGCGGCGTAGGCGAGGACCGAACCGAGGCAGAACACGTCGCAGGCCGGGGTGATCCGGTCGCCCCGCACCTGTTCCGGCGCCATGAAGCCGGGCGAGCCGACGAGCGCGCCGGTGCGGGTGAGCCCGCCGTCGGTGACCGTCTCCAGGGCCCGCGCGATGCCGAAGTCGATGACCCGCGGACCGTCGATCGTGATCAGCACGTTGGACGGCTTGAGGTCGCGGTGGACGATCCCGGCCGCGTGGATGTCCCCCAACGCGTGGGCCAGTCCGGCCGCGAGGATGCGGACCGAGCGTTCGGGCAGGGCACCGTGGTCGTGGCCGACGATCTGCTGGAGGCTGGGCCCGGCGACGTACCCCGTGGCGACCCATGGCACCGCGGCCTCGGTGTCCGCGTCCAGCACGGGCGCCGTCCAGTGCCCGCCGACCTGCCGCGCGGCCCGCACCTCCTGCCGGAACCGCGCCCGGAACTCGTCCTGCGCGGCCAGTTCCTCCCGTACGAGTTTGACGGCGACCGTCCGCCCCCGGTCGGACCTGGCCAGATACACCTGGCCCATCCCGCCGGCGCCGAGCCGCGCCAACAACCGGTACGCGCCGATCCGTTGTGGATCTCCGGGCCCCAGATTCTCCATCGTTGCGCCGCCTTCCCCCCGACCCACACGTGAGCAACAGATCGAGGATAGTGCGGCCTCACCCGGCGATGAGCTGGGCCTTGTCTACGGTTCCGTAACAGGCGGATCCACTTGTTCGAGCACCTTGGACAGCCGTTCCAGAACCCGTACGGCGTCCGCGAGTTCGGTCTCGTCGCCGTACGCCTCGGTCAGTCGGTCGGCGAAGGCCGCGTGCCCGGGGCCGACGCGGGCGACGGCCGTCCGTCCCTCCTCGGTGGGTGCCAGCAGTTTGGCGCGGCGGTGTGCGGGGTTCGGCCGGTACTCGGCGAGTCCGCGCTCCACCAGCAGGTCGGCGACACGCTGCACGCTCTGCCGGGTGATGCCCATCGCGCGGGCGATTCCGGACACCGGCAACGGCTCCCCGAGCACCGCGCCGAGCACCTGCCACCAGGCGGCGGTCAGCCCGGCGGGCTTCGCCAACTCCTCGGCCACGGCGAGGAACTGGCCGTTCAGCCGGAACACCCCGAGAGCGCTGCGACTGAGCAGGTCCTGGCGCTCCCGGCTCACCGCGTCGCCCCCGCCCGCTCCAGTACGGCGTAGGCCGCGGCGTCGGAGTCGTGGAACAGCCGGTACCAGGCGTCCAGCACCTCACCCTCGTACACCCCGAGGAGCCGGAAGATCTCCCGGGCGAAGGCGACGGGCTCGGTCGGGCCCGCGGTGATCAGGCCGCGGTCGCTCACGGCGTCCGCCTCGACATACCGCTCGCCGCCGGTGTACCCGGTCGCGGCCAGGTAATAGGAGACCGCGCTGGTGTGGTCGCGGTCGTCGAGCAGTCCCTCCCGCGCGAGCCCGGCGGTCGCCCCGCAGATCGCGGCCACGGGTACGCCGGCGTCCAGGAAGGCGCGGGCCTTGCGGGCGAAGGGGGCGAGGCCGGTGGACGACGTGTCCCAGAGGTCGGCGCCCGGCAGGATCAGCAGGGCGCTGTCCTGCGGGCGTACCTCGTCCAGAGCGCACGAGGGCTGGATACGCAGCCCCCCGACCGAGGTCACCGACGCACGACTGGGGCCCACGGTCCGGATCTCGTACCCGGCGCGGGCGAGATACGCCGTCGTGTGTCCCGTCTCCCAGTCGGCGAGCGTGTCGTACACGGCGAGATGTACGGGCTTGCGGTTCATGGCTGCCTCCTCGGACCGTCCCGGCCGTCGGGTTCCTCGCGGCCGTCCTGCCTCCTTCAGATGACAACATGCTGTCATTTAGACAGCACCCTGTCAACACTCTGTCAACACCCTGTCAATCGGCGTCTTCGGCGACCGTCTTCGACAACCTGTCGTGGATCGCCCCGTGCCGCAGACAGGACGCCCATATCGCTTCCGCGTCGCGGGCACCTACCCTCGGGCACATGACCCCTCAGCCAAACCCCGAGGCCGGCGCCGCCGTGAAGGCCGCGGACCGTGCTCATGTGTTCCACTCCTGGTCCGCGCAGGAGCTCATCGACCCGCTCGCCGTCGCCGGTGCGGAGGGGTCGTACTTCTGGGACTACGACGGCCGGCGGTACCTGGACTTCTCCAGCGGGCTCGTCTACACGAACATCGGCTACCAGCACCCGAAGGTCGTCGCCGCGATCCAGGAGCAGGCCGCGACCCTGACCACGTTCGCGCCCGCGTTCGCGATCGAGGCGCGGTCGGAGGCGGCGCGGCTGATCGCCGAGCGGACGCCGGGGGACCTGGACAAGATCTTCTTCACCAACGCCGGCGCGGACGCCGTCGAGCACGCGGTGCGCATGGCCCGGCTGCACACGGGCCGCGCCAAGGTGCTCTCGACGTACCGCTCGTACCACGGCGGCACCCAGCAGGCCGTGAACCTCACCGGCGACCCGCGCCGCTGGGCGTCGGACAGCGGCGCGGCGGGAGTCGTGCACTTCTGGGCGCCCTACCTCTACCGCTCCCGCTTCTACGCCGAGACCGAGGAGCAGGAGTGCGCGCGGGCGCTCGAACACCTGGAGACGACGATCGCCTTCGAGGGGCCGGGCACGGTCGCCGCGATCATCCTGGAGACGATCCCGGGGACGGCCGGGATCATGATCCCGCCGCCGGGTTATCTCGCCGGTGTCCGTGAGATCTGCGACAAGTACGGGATCGTCTTCATCCTGGACGAGGTCATGGCCGGGTTCGGGCGGACCGGTGAGTGGTTCGCGGCCGACCTGTTCGACGTCGTACCGGACCTGATGACCTTCGCGAAGGGCGTGAACTCCGGGTATGTGCCCCTGGGCGGAGTGGCCATCTCCGGGTCGATCGCGGAGACCTTCGCCAAGCGGCCGTACCCGGGCGGGCTGACGTACTCGGGGCATCCGCTGGCGTGTGCGGCGGCCGTCGCGACGATCAACGTCATGGCCGAGGAGGGGGTCGTCGAGAACGCGGCCAGGCTCGGCCGGGACGTCGTCGCGCCCGCGCTGCGGGAGCTGGCCGAGCGGCATCCGTCGGTGGGTGAGGTGCGGGGCGTCGGCATGTTCTGGGCCGTGGAGCTGGTGCGCGACCGGGAGACCCGGGAACCGCTCGTGCCGTACAACGCGGCGGGCGAGACGAACGCCGCCATGGCCGCGTTCGGGGCCGCCGCCAAGAAGCAGGGGCTGTGGCCGTTCATCAACATGAACCGGACCCATGTGGTGCCGCCGTGCAACGTGAGCGAGGCGGAGCTGAAGGAGGGGCTGGCGGTCCTGGACACCGCGCTGGCGGTGGCTGACGAGTACACGACGGCGTGACGAGCGGCTGCCGGGCGGCCAATGTGTAAGTGCCAAGTACCGGGGCGACTCGAACGCGTAAGGTGGCGTGCTCGTAGACATGTACGAGCACGCCACCCACGACGCGACGAGGGAGACGCCCGACCATGCCCGCCAGCAGCGGCAACGGCGCCGTGACCCGCAGCACCCTGCGGCAGCAGATCGCCGACGCGCTCCGCGACGAGGTGCTGTCCGGGAGACTGCAGGCGGGGCAGGAGTTCACGGTGAAGGAGATCGCCGAGCAGTACGGCGTCTCCGCGACCCCCGTCCGGGAGGCGCTGGTCGACCTCTCCGCGCAGGGGCTCCTCGAGGCCGACCAGCACCGGGGTTTCCGGGTGCACGAGTACACGGTCGAGGACTTCCGCGGGATGATCGAGGCCCGCAGCCTGGTCACCGACGGGATGTTCCAGGCGCTCGACGACGGCCACAACGGGTACCTGAAGCTCGACGACCCCCGCACCGCCGCCGCGATCGCGGGTGTGCGACGGCGGGGCGAGGAGGCACGGCGCGCCGCCGACGCCGGAGACCTCACCATCCTCATCGGCTACGACCTGCGCTTCTGGCGCGAGCTGAGCAGCCTCTTCGGCAACCCCTATCTCGCCGACTTCCTGCACCGGCTACGCGTGCAGACCTGGGTGTGCACCGTGCAGCACGTGCGCCGGCTGACCGATCTGCGCGGCCGGCTGTGGTCCGGGCACACCGAGCTGGTCGCCGCCCTCGCCGACCGCGACACCGCGACCGCCCGGACGATCGTCGCCGCGTACAACGCGCATGCCCTGGAGCTGGTCGGGCGCACGGAGCAGGGCTGAAGCCAGGGCTGAGGGCAGCACTGAGACCTCGCGGGGGCGTCCCTCGGGCCGACTCCCCCGGCTCCCCGGCTCCCCGGCTGCCGCGCAGGCGGGAATTCGCCGACTCGCGCCGCCCCCGGGTGAGCCGGGCGGGTCCGGGTAGGGAACGGGCACGAGCCGAGCGGGACGGGGCAGGCCGGGAATCGCGCGGGAGGAGCCGACCGGGCACCGCACCGATTACCCTTCCTTGACCACCGTGCGACCACCACCGTGCGACCACCACCGGTGCGACCACCACCCGCGCGACCACCACCGTGCGCCGCGAGTGACCGACGCGAGTAACAGAGGAGCTGTCTTTTGGCCTGTGACCTGTGGCTGGTGCCGCTCGTCGACGTGTTGTGCCACACCCCGGACAACCCGTTCGCCGAGGAACTCGCGCAATACAACAAGGTGCTCGCCGAGGCCGGACTGCCGCCGGTGCCGGTGTACCAGTACATGCCGGGCCTGTCCGGCGACGTCGCCCCGGTCGCCGGGTTCGACTACGACGCCCTGCACTTCCTGCGCCGCGTCTATCTGCTCCAGGTCTGCGGACTGCCGGTGACTCCGGTGGACGAACTGGGCGGCGACTACGAGCAGTTGCTGGAGATGTTCGCGACGACGGCCCAGCAGTCGCACCTGGTCTGGCACTACGACCACGCGGGCGCGTACGTCCCCGTCGACTTCCCGCACCCCCTCGCCAACGACGAACTCCTCGCGGCCGGCGGCCCGTTGGGCTCCGCCCAGACCCTGCTGCGGGAGCTGGAGCTGGTGGCCCAGTCCATCGGCATCGACCCCGCCAACCCCCCGGCGCCCCCCGAACCGCCCCTCGCCCCCACGGAGTTGGAGGAGCCCGCCGTACCGGCCCCCTACGACCCCAGCCCCTTCGCCCGTGAGCGCCACGTCTGGCTCGGACTGCACGCTGCGGCGACGCGGAGCCTGGCACAGGGGTCGATGATCATCTTCAGCTGAGGGTCAGCGCCCCAGCAGGGCGAGACCCTTCTGCACGTCGTCGAGGTTCATCACCGGCGTGTAGGTGATCTTGGCGCCCAGGTTGAGGAAGAACGGTTCGCTGAGCAGCGGCATCTGGAAGCTGTCCTGCATGTCGAAGACGACGTAGGCGGTGCGTTGGCCGTTGTCGGTGGTGAAGTAGGCCGCTTCGGGCTTGATCTGTTCCATCGACTCCTGGATCAGCTTCCCCAGGGTGCCGTTGCGGATGGCCTCGTTCGCCTTCTCCGTGTCCATCTGCGCCTTGAGCAGTACGCGCATCACACTCACCTTCCTCTGGTCGGCATACGCTGATGCACTGTCCAAGGATATGCCTGTATGTGGCTTTTATCCTTGGCTGCTACGGCGGGAGCGAAGCCGCTGGGGCGGCCGTGGCGGACGTTCGCCCGGCGGGCCGGGGCCCACCGGGCGAACGTCCGCGGGATGATCCGCGGTTACTGGATGGTCCAGCCCACGCCGCCGACGCCCGTGCTGTAGATCGCGCAGACGCCGGACGACTCGCCGTACTGGCCCGGGGACAGCGTCACCCACTGCCCTGAGACGTCGGGGGCCCAGCCGCAGACGACCTCGGCGCGGAAGGTGACGGTGTGGTCGGTGTTGTTCTGGCAGCCGGCGATGCCGTGGTCCGGGTTGTTGTTGTGCACCCAGCCGTCACAGTCGACGGTTCCCAGGGCGCCGGCCGACGCGGCCTGAGCCGGGACGGCCACGGCACCGACGGTCAGTGCCAGCACCGAGACCGTGGTGGCCAGGCCTGCGGTGAGGATGCTCTTCCTGCGGTTCACTGTGTGCCCCCGTGAGGTTGTGGTTCGCGTTGCTGACCTCAGTGAAGGGCACGGGGGCGGGCGCGTGAACCTGAGACTTGTCAGGGTGGCCTGAGTTACCTGCGGTGAGAGGCAGCTGGTCAGCCCGGAAAGAAGGGCGCATCATGACGTTGATGGCTGAGCGACCGATCACCCTCGCGGAGCATGGCGAAGAGGACGTCGGCTCGTCGTCTGGCGAGGCAGAGGAGGGCTTGGGTGTGGTGTTTGCCCTGGTTGATCTTCTTGTCGTAGTAGGCCCGCGAGGCAGGGTCGGACAGGGCGGCGAACGCGGACAGGAAGAAGGCCCGTTTGAGCTGTTTGTTGCCGCGTCGGGAGGGCTGTTCACCGCGGATGGAGGAGCCCGAGTTCCTGGTCGCCGGGGCGAGCCCGGCGTAGGAGGCCAGGTGTCCGGGCGTGGGGAAGCTGCTGCCATCGCCGACGTCAATGAGGATGCGTGCTCCGGTCCTGACCCCGATCCCCGGCATGGATGTCAGGACCTTCGAAAGAGGGTGGTCCTCCAGCAGTTCCTCGATCCGGTTGGCGAGGAGTTTGCGCTGGTCGAGCACGGATTTCAACTGGTCGGCGAGGCTGGGGACGATCAAGGCCGCGGCGTCGGTGCCGGGCACGACGACGGTCTGCTCGTCGAGCGCGGTGAAGGTGTCGTCGACCAGGCGCTCGGCCATCCGCGGAGCCTTGGCGCGTATCAGATTGACCAGCCGACGGCGTCCCGCCTTCCTCAACTGGGCGGGAGAGCCGAACTGTTGGAGCATCAGCAGCACCGCCGGGTGCTGGATGCGCGGGCCCAGAACCCGTTCCAGCGAGGGATGGATCTGGGTGAGCAGACCCCTCAGCCGATTGCTGATGCGGGTGGCTTCACCGGCGAGATCGTCGTCGAAGCCGACGATCATCTCCAGCTCGGCGACCGTCTCGTCGGCGAGCTCGATGGACCGCAACGTGTGCGGCATGACGCGGGCGGCGTCCGCGATGATGAACGCGTCGCGGGCGTCGGTCTTGGCCTCGCCGGGATAAAGATCGGCGATCCGCCGCATGGTCAGGCCCGGCAGATAGGCCACCTTGCAGCCCGCATCGCGGGCCACGGCCAGCGGCAGGGCGCCGATCGAGGCGGGCTGGTCGACGACCACCAGCACGGTGCCGTGCTTGGCCTGCAGCTTGGCGAAGACCTCGCGCAGCTTCGGCTCGCTGTTGGGCAGTCGCTTGTCGAGTGCCTTCTTCCCGGCCGGGGTCAGCGCGGTGGCGTGGTGCTCGCCCTTGCCGACATCCAGGCCGAGGAAGGCGCCGATATCGCTGGTGTCGATCACGTGCGTCCTTCGGTCGTAACTGTCCCGGCCTCACCTGCGGCACCAGCTGCCGGCATCCACATTACGAAGAGCCTCCCAACCTCCCCGGGGGGGAGCCGGTGGTCATGCCCCTAATCAGCGGTCTACCAGTGCCTCCGGGCCCGGTGACACCACCCCCCAGATCATGATCAACAGGGGGACAAAGTCATGCCGGTCCCGGAGGCCGGGAACCCCGTTGCGGGGCCGAGGAAGACGGTAATGGGGACAAGCTCACGGCCGAGTCGTACCGGGCAGTAGCGTGATCAGAACACCGTTGGACAAGAAGTGCAGCAGTGGACGGACAACAGCACCTGGGGCCTACGGTGGATGCTGACCTCGCGCTGTGATCCACAGGTATGAGTATGTCTCCGGATGCCGACCGGTGGCGCACTCGTGCGGGGCGCGGTACCGGACCGCCGTACCGGATGAACGATCCAGCGTTCAGACCGCTCGGCCGAGCAATCCCGGATAGGTCCTCGGCCAGGCGATCAGATACCGAGGTCACCCATCCAAACTCTTCGACCCAGTTCATCCAGCTCTGCCTTCAATCGACGGCACTCAGGAAGCGCCCTACCCAGCAACTTCCAGTAATCAGCGCCATGCCCGGACACCCGCGCATGTGCCAGCTCTTGAGCGACGACATAGTCGACGAGGTGGATCGGCAGCTGGAATGTGGCCCAGTGCCGTGAGATCACTCCGGTGCCGACGGCGTCGGCACGATAGCTTCCCCACCGGTGCCCCAGGTCGCGGACGCGAACCGCTGCTCGGGGACATCCATCCGGACTGCCCATGGCTGGAGACGGCCTCGCATCCAGCGCTGCCCCGCCCGGATGTGCCAGTCGGCGAGCGCCGTCCTCGCGAGGGTAGTCGCCGCGCTCCCCCGCGTCCTTGAGCCGGTCCCCCTCGATGTGCTGCCAGCCCGTCGCCTTGAGGTGCTCCAGCGGCGGCCGCTTCGCCTGACCTGCTCGGTCTCTCCCCGACAGCTCCGGCAGCCATGCCGCACGCCTCCCCCTGCGTCACGGTGAACCCTATGAGGGTCCATTGTGCGTCAGGGGCGTTGGCGGTGACGGGCATGCGGGTCATTCGGCATGAAGGAACTGGACGCGGAGAACGAGGACGGTATCGTCCCGGTAGTCCTCCTGGTACCACAGCATGAGGTTCCCCTCGGCATAGGTGCGGACGCCGGACGCGGACTCCCGGATGTCGAAGGGATGACCGATGCGACGCACCCCGACGGCTTCAGCGACCCGCCGGGCGATGCCCTCCACCACGGCCCTCTGCTCGTCCGCGAGTCCCCCGACGACCTCTTCGGCGTTGGGGTTGTATTCCCACGTCCAGTCGCTCACCGGTCGATTTCCCCCGCGGTGGCCAGGATGCGGCTGATCTCGGCGGAGGCGGCGCGGCGCTCGGTGCGGTCGTGGGAGATGGCGACGATCTGTTCGCACTCGGCCAGACGGGCCGCCACAACGGGGATGCGGTGGACAGCGACCCACACAAACCAGTGCTCGAGGAAGGCGTGGCACGGCGTCAGGGTGAACGTGTCCCGGGCCTCCCGCGTGGCTTCGTCCCAATGCTGGTCGAACTGCGGGAGAGCGTTCGTGGGGTCGAGGCGAGTCACAGCGACACGGAGGGCTGCCGGAGTCTTCTCCGGCATGGGAATCAGCGGGTCGCCGCCATGCGGCGCTACGGGTTGGGCAGTCACGTGCAGTCTCCTGAAAACGGAAGGCGAGTTCCTGGGACGACGGTACCGAGGGCGGGCCTACCGCGCGTCCACCCGACGGGAAGTCCCTCGGTCAGGTGCTTCTCGCTGGGGTTGTAGTCCCACTCCCAGTCGGTCACAGCCCGGCCTCGACCTCGGCATCCGCGTGGATCTTCCTGATCTCGGCGACAGCGGCCGTGGGGTCCCCCACCCCGGCACTCACCATCTCTTCCAGCTGGCGCAGGCGGGCAGCCCTCGAGGGATACCTCTGGATCGCTACGAACACACCCCAGGTATGGACGAACGTACGTAGCGGTGCGAACGACTGGAGCTGCTGGGCTCTGGTCGTCGCGTCGCCAAGATCGCTTACGAAGGTCGGCATCCGGCTTGGTGTCAGGCTTTCGACGGCGGTACGCAGGGCGCCAGGGGTGAGCGCGGGCATCGGGATGAGCGGCACACGTCGGCCTGCGGATCTGCGGGCAGAGCCGTCACGGTGTGCTCCCGGTCGGTGGACGTTCGCTGTGTTCTCGACGGTACCCGCAGGTGCCGGACAGACGAAGAGGGAAAAGTCGGCTGCGGCCCGTGCGGGCGACACATTCATGTACGTGCCGCCCGCACGCCGAAGGTCCGACCTACCTACGGCCAGTGGACTCCCTGGCTGCCCACGGCGGACTTGCGGCAGTCGGGCAGCTTGGACGCCGGCGTGATCACGGAGGCCGTCGCGTCGTCCAGCGCGTAGCAAAGCTGGGCGTGCAGGACCTCCGCCTCGGCGGGTGTGATGCGTAGAGCGAGGTCGGTCTCGAATCCACCGTCCCTGCTCAACCAGAGGTCGATCGTGAGTGCGCCGTCCTCTCCGCGTCGTACGGGCTTGCTGGGCACGCGGCTGATCTGCATCCGGGGTGCGCGCATCAGGCCGCCACCCCCATGGGCACCGTGACCGGGTGCACGACCGGCTCACCGACGCGATGCCCATGGATCATCTGAGGCCCGACATCGATCCCGTCCAGCGCGAGCACCAGTGCCCTGCGACGCATGCGCTGCTCGTGCGCGATCAGGTAGGGACGGACGCGGGAGGCGGGGCGGTGGGCGGGTGCGGTGGCCCTCCTGCGGGACCGCAGAAGGTAAGGCGGCAGTACGGGGATCTCGGCACCGGCGACGAGGAGCCGGTAGCCGGGCGGACGCCGGACCAGGTCCACAGCGGGCGTTGGGATGGGGACGAGTACACGCAAGAGACACGCGAGGACGAGGACGGCCGCATGCACGAGTGTTCGTGCAAGACCGGGCCGGATACGGTTGGACATGCTG
>Ga0307514_10003942_pt1 | contig 13879 bp, 8 predicted proteins | sample 16_EM_MG_FD_203088 | JGI IMG/M metagenome (GOLD analysis project Ga0307514, IMG submission 203088) | Populus trichocarpa ectomycorrhiza microbial communities from riparian zone in the Pacific Northwest, United States - 16_EM | ecosystem: Host-associated > Plants > Roots > Unclassified | place... | reverse complement strand
GGCGGAGTGCGGGGCGTCGTCGAACCCGGCCACGCTGACGTCGCCGGGGATCGCCCGGCCCGTCTCGTGGAGGGCGCGGATGACCCCGAGCGCGAGGTCGTCGTTGCCGCACAGAATCGCGGTGACGTCCGGGTTCCCCGCGAGTTTGAGGCCCGCCGCGTGGCCGCCCGCCGGGCCCCAACTCCCTTGCAACGGGCGGGGTTGCGGCGCCCCGGCCTCCTTGAGTGCCTGCTGCCAGCCGGTGGTACGCGCGCTGGTGCGCCGGGTGCTGGACGGGATGGCGACGTAGTGCACGGTCTCGTGGCCGAGGGAGAGTAGATGGCGGGTCGCCTTGTAGGCGGCCTCGCGGTCGTCGGCCCACACCCAGGGACGGTCGTCGCCGGGTGGGCTCGCGGGGGTCTCCACCACGCCGACGACCGGGAGTTCGGCGGGCACCGCGCCCAGGGCCCGTACGCCGGCCGGATCGTATGCGATCACGATCAGACCGCCACCGGCGTCCGCAGACCGCTGCACCTGGGCGGCGACGTCCGCCTCGTCGGCCCCGTCTGCCGATTCGAGAACGCCGATGCCCACGGTGTACGAGGCCGCCCGGGCCGCCTCCTCGATGCCCTGGAGGACCGAGGCGTAGCCGTAGTGCGTGGTGTTGGAGGTGAGCACGGTCACGGCGCGGCTGCGTCCGCTGGCGAGGGCGAGCGCGGTGGAGTTGCGCCTGAACCCCAGTTCGTCGATGGCGGCGAGCACCCGTTCCCGGGTGGACGGCTTGACGCTGGGATGGTCGTTGATCACCCGGGAGACGGTCTGGTACGAGACCCCGGCCGCGGTCGCGACATCTCTGATACTCACCGAGCGCCTTGTGTGACCGGTCACATTCATGCCAGGATTGTGACCGGTCACATGAGGCTCGTCAAGAGACCGTAATCATGAATTCACGCGGCAGACTCAGACCGCCGGCAGCGGCGGTCAGCGGGAGGGGAAGACGTTGACCGTTACGTCGGACGCGGCGGGCACGGCCCCCAACGACACTCACCAGAAGGTCACTTGGGGCCACCGGGCGCTGGAGACGGAGTTCGCCGTCGGCGCCGACGGGGTCCTGCGGCTGGTCCGGCTGGCCCTCCCCGGCGACCCGGTGTCCGAGTCCGGCTCGGACGCCCCCCTTCACCTGGTGGAGCTCACTGCTCTCGGCCACGGCAGCGGTTGGTCGGGCCCGCGTTTCACCGGCACGGCCCTCGGTTCGCGCCTGCGGTACCGAGGACACGCCACCCAGGAGCGCGACGGCTGGACGCACCTGACCGTCGAACTCCACGACCCCGGAACCGGGTTGACCGCGTTCGTCGAGTTCTCCTCGCCCGTCGGACTGCCCGTGCTGCGCTCCCGCGTCCGTGTTCGCAACGACGGGGAGGAACCTCTCGTCGTCCAGTCCGTCAGCAGCCTGCTGCTGGGCGCCCTGCCTTCCCCCGACAGCCTTGACGTGCACCGCGCCCGCAACGACTGGCTGGCGGAGTGCCGTTGGCACACCGAGCCACTGCGGGACACGGTCGCCGACATCCATGTCGACGTGCACCAGCACGACAGCCGGGCAGCGCTGACCCTTGCGGGACGCGGCAGTTGGCCCACCGACGGACACCTCCCGATGGGCGCCCTCACCGAACGCGGGGGCGGCCGGGCCTGGTTGTGGCAGATCGAATCCCCGGCGGGCTGGCGCTGGGACCTGGGCGAGCGCGACCACGGTACGTATCTGGCGCTGAACGGGCCCATGGACGCGGAGCACCAGTGGCGGGTCCGACTGGCCCCCGGCTCCGAATTCACCACCGTGCACGGTGTCCTGGCCCTCGGTTCCGGGCTGGACGACGCCTTCGGCGCCCTGACCTCGTACCGCCGTGCCGTGCGCCGCCCGCACCCCGACCACACCACGCTGCCGGTCGTCTTCAACGACTACATGAACACGCTGATGGGCGACCCCACGACGGAGAAGCTGCTGCCGCTGATCGACGCGGCCGCCGAGGCCGGGTCGGAGTACTTCTGCGTCGACTCCGGCTGGTACGACGACGGCACCGAGGGCTGGTGGGACAGCGTCGGCGAGTGGCTGCCTTCACCGCGCCGCTTCCCCGGCGGCGGAATCCATGAGGTCCTGGACCGGATCCGGGAGCGCGGCATGGTGCCCGGGCTGTGGCTGGAGCCGGAGGTCGTGGGCGTGCGCAGTCCCGTCGCGGACTCACTGCCGCCGGACGCCTTCTTCCAGCGCGACGGCCTGCGTATCACCGAGCAGGGCCGCCACCAGCTCGATCTGCGCCACCCCGCCGCCCGTGCGCACCTGGACAGGACGGTGGACCGAATCGTCGGCGACTGGGGGGTGGGCTACCTCAAACTGGACTACAACATCGTGGTCGACCCGGGTACCTGCGCCCCCGGGGACTTCGCGCCGGGAGCCGGGCTGCTCGGCCACGCCGAGGCATACCTGGACTGGCTGTCCGAGGTGCTGGACCGGCACCCGGGCCTGGTGATCGAGAACTGTGCCTCGGGCGGGATGCGGATGGACGGGGCGACGCTCGCCGTCACCCAGCTTCAGTCCACCAGCGACCAGCAGGACCCGCTGCGCTTCCCGCCGATCGCCGCCGCCGCGCCGACGGCGGTCCCGCCCGAGCAGGGCGCCGTCTGGGCCTACCCGCAGCCCGAGTTCGACGACGACCTGATCACCTTCACCCTGGGTGGGGCACTGCTCGGGCGGATCCACCTGTCGGGCCACCTCAACCGGATGTCGGAGCGCCAACTCGGGCTCGTACGGGACGCGGTGGCCGTCTACAAGTCGATCCGCGGGGATTTGGCGGAGGCCGTGCCGTTCTGGCCGCTCGGCCTTCCGGGCTGGACGGACGAATGGCTGGCCCTGGGCATGCGGGTCCCCGGTGACAGTACGTCGTACCTCTCGGTCTGGCGCCGCGGCGGGGAGAGCGAACTCCATCTGCCGGTGGGGCACTTGGCGGGTCGGCAGGTCCGTACGGAGATCCTGCACCCGTCCACTCCGACAGCCGGCTCGGCGGTCTGGGACGGGGACGGACTGAGGGTGTCGCTGCCGCGCACGCCCGGCGTCCTGCTGATCCGTCTCACGTCGGGCGCATAGAACGCGGGCAGCCCACGTGCCGACCGGACTCCGGTCGGCACCTGGGCGTTCCGAGGAGGCTCAGGCAGCTACTTCTCCGTCAGCTGGGTGACGGCGACTTGGTCGATCACCGGTGTGTAAGGGGATCGCTGGTCGTACTGGTTGTAGGTGTCGCCGTCGAAGTCGGGGAGTTCCTGCGCGGTGAAGGACAGCCGATTCGTGCCCTTCTTCAACGTGACCGGGACGGTCAGGTCCCGGAAGCTGTTGAAGTGGAAGGTGGTCGGGAACAGCACCCGGTGGGCCGGCTCGCCGTTGACCGAGAGGTCGGCGTGGCGGGCGATCGGGTCGGGGTTGTAGTGGGTGGCGGGTGCCTGTTCGGCGTTGGAGTAGCGGATGGTCACCGCGTGCTGTCCCGCCCGCTTGGCGACGACGTCGAGGGTGAGGGCGTTGGCCTTTCCGTTGCCGATGTCCGTGACCGCCTTGCCGCCCGTGGCGAAGGTGTACGCCTCGGTTGCCTTGGCGGCGCCGGTCAGCGTGCCGGCCTCCGCCTGGTACACCTTGGTCGCCAGGTTGCCGCTGGACGGCGCGACCCGCAGCCGGTCGAGGACCAGTTCGCGTGAGTCGCCGGTGACGGTGATCTTGTTGATGCCCCCGGACAGGAACACCCGCATGACGTCCGTGCCGCGCTTGCCCGCCCCCACCTTGGGGATGTCGAGCTTCTCGCCGTTGAGGGACACCTTCGCCCGGCCGCCGCCGAGGTGGTCCAGGGACACGGCCGCCTCGCCGTCGGTGGGGGAGTGGACCCAGAAGGTCGCGGAAGCGCCCTTGGGCAGCGGTACCGCGCCCGGCCCCGAGGCATTGCGGTAGTCGTAGCCGGGCCGGGTTCCGGTGACGGTGGCGTACTCGGCCTCGTAGACCGCCGGCCGGGTCACGTTCTCGTCGCGCAGCGCCAGGTCGATCTTGTCGATGATCGCGTCGCCCTTGGTGACGCCGAGGTCGGGGTCCTGGGCGGCGAGCGTGATCTTGTGCTTGCCGGCGGTGAGCTTCACCGTGGTGTCGGTGTGGCCCCAGACCACCCACTTGTAGCCGAGCGGCAGCCGCAGTTCCTGTGGGTCCTTGCCGTCGACGCGCAGGAAGACGTTGGTGGGGCCCTGCTCCTTCACCAGGTCGAACAGGTTGTAGGAGTTGGCGAAGACGCCCAGGTCGTACGTTCCGTCCTGCGGGACGTCCACGTCGAAGGAGAGCACCCCGTCGGAACCGGTGCGCAGGCCGCCGACGTTGTAGTTGCCGGACGTCGCGAACTTCCCGACGTCGGAGGGTGTGCCCTCAGGGCCGTTCTTCGAGTAGCCCTTGCCGGTGTAGGCGGCGTTCTCCGCCTCGTACGTCTTGCGCCAGCTGACCGATGGATCGGCAGGCTCCGCGTTGTTCCCGCCCGGGGAGAGGATGACCTGGTACGCCGACATCTCGTTCATGGCGGTCATCGGCAGAGTCACCGTGCCGTCCTTGCCGACGGTGACCTCTTGGTCCGCCAGTCGCAGCGGCTGCGCCGAGTCGCCGACCTGCCCGGTCCACGGGATCTCCTGCACGGTGGCGTGCACCGTCTTCCCGAACAGCTTCGGGTCGATGTTCTGGAAGACGATGTCCGCGTCGCCGCTCTTGCCGCCGAAGATGGCCCGGGACTGCTTCTTCTCCTCGTCGAGGGTGGCCACGCCCTGCAGCGTGTACTGCTGGTTCGGATGGGGCGCGGTCACCTTCACCGTGTGCCCGGACATCTGGCCGTAGGCGTTGAACAGCCACCACTGGCCGTTGCCCTTGTTGGCGTCGACGGCCGAGTCGTTGAGGTTGCCGTCGATGTTCCAGTACGCCAGGTCGGCGTCGATCTTCGACTCCTCGATGGCGGAGACCCACTGGACGACCTGGCCGGGTACGGAGAGGTGGTAGTTGTGCCCGTATTCGTTGACGTTGATGGGCAGCGGGTCGATCCCGACCTCCTTCTCCCACTGCCGGTACTTGGCAACGCTCGTGCGGACCGCGGCGGGGCTGGACAGCTCGTGCCAGGTCATCACGTCCGGGACGACGTCGTTGGCCTTGGCGTACTGCAGGAAGCCCTTGACCTGGTCGTACAGGACGGAGGTGTTCGGGCCCGCGATGCGTGCGTCCGGGTCCAGGCTCTTGATGAGGTGGTAGGTCTCCTTCCAGGCCGCGAAGTAGTCCTTCGGGTCGTTGAGCCAGGAGGTCTTGTTGTAGCTCCAGTTGCCGGTGCCGAACATGTTCCCTTCGGGTTCGTTGAAGGGGACGTAGACGACGTGGTCCTTGTAGTCGCCCATGGTCAGGACCTGCCGGACCTGCTTCTTGATCTTCCCCTGGAAGTCGGCGAGCTTCGCGGGGCCGTCCGCGCCCGGCCACTCGTAGGGGAAGCCCCGGTAGATGTCGGTCATGTAGATGTAGACGTCCTTGCCGCCGGAGTCCACGAACGGCGGCAGGATCTCCAGCGCGTCCGCGCCGGGGTGTTGCGGGCCGTCCTGCGCCTTGGTGGACACCGTGCGCAGGTGCATGCCCTCGATGAGGTTGCGGCTCGGCGCTCCGTCGCCGTAGATCCCGTACAGCGAGCCGCTGGCACCGCCGTGGAAGGCGCCGGTGTCGGTGGCGAGATCAATGACGAGCCGTTCCGGCTCCGCGACCTGGGCCATACCTGCTGACGGTACGGCGAGCATGGTGGTGAGGACGGCTGCCACCGCGGCGGCTCCCATCGTTCTTTTTCGTAGTCGCACTGAAGTCTCCGTGGGTTCCGTGGCTTCTCGGATGCTGCGGTCCGATGCGTTTGGTACGTACGAGGTCCGGGCCGTGCCTGGGTTGCTCCCGTTCCGCCGGGGAACGGCTGCGTAGGGGGGGGCGAACCGGTTCGATTTCGCGTTGCGAGACGGGAGTCGTCCCAGTCGAGTGGCGCTCAGGTCGTGGGCTTCGGTTGCACCCGGTCGGCCGTCGGGGCGCGCACTGTGTCGTTGTGCCGGGCGTGCCGAATCAGCGACGCACCCGGCCGGAGGGATGCACAGGGGTGGGGGCGGCGATGCCTCAAGGCATGGGTGATGCCTCGACAGCGGTCATGGTCCCCCGATGTTCATCGAACCGGTTCGGGGAAGCTAGCACCGAGGAAACCGGCCAGCAATAGCCCCGACACAGATCTCTTCGGCTTCGCGCGGGCGGCCGTCCTGATGGAGTCAGGGCTGTCGCTGACCCTCGGATCCGGCCCCTGGCCTGCTGGTGAGCGCGTATGCATCCAGCCGGGCCGGGGCAGTGCCTACGGGCGCCGAGGTTTCCGGGCCGTTACGGGAAATTCGGTGCGAGGCGTTGACACTCGTGCGGGTTGCTCCTAACTTCACTTCACGCGAACCGGTTCGACGATCGGTGGCCGTCCGATCTCAATCACTGTGATCATCGGAACCGGTTCGCCCGATCTCGGCAAGATCTCAGCAAGGAGTCCTGTGAACATCGGTGAGATTGCCAAGCGGGCCGGTGTCTCGCGGAGCACCGTGTCCTACGCACTGAGCGGGAAGCGCCCTGTGTCCGAGGACACCCGCCAGAAGATCCAGAGGGTCATCGACGAGCTGGGCTACCAGCCCAACGCGAGTGCGCGTGCCCTCGCCAACGGCCGGACCAACACCATCGGTCTGGTCTTCCCGCCGGCCGGGAACCACTACACCGGCATGCAACTGGACTTCATCGGCAGCGTCACCGAGGCCGCCGCGGCCTACGACTACGACGTGCTGCTCTCTCCGAGCGGTGCCGACAGCGACCGCTCGTTCCAGCGGCTGCTGGGCGAACGCCGGGTCGACGGCGCGATCCTGATGGAGATCCGGCTGGCGGACGACCGGCTGGAGCACCTCGCCGCGGTGGACTTCCCCTCCGTCGCCATCGGCCGCACCGCCCACCCGGAGGGCAGCTGGTGGGTGGGCCTGGACCACACGGCACTCGCGGCGGCCTGCGTCCACCACCTCGCGGACCTGGGCCACCGCAGGATCGCCTTCGTCAACCGGCCCGAGCAACTCCTGCGGGCCGGGTACGAGTCGGCCCACCGAGGTCTGGACGGTTTCACCAAGGCCGCGGCGGAGCGTGGGCTGACAGTACGGACGTACTGCTGTGGGGACGACGCCGCCTCGGGCCTGGCCTGTCTGGAGCGGATCCTGCACGACGAGCCCACCACGACGGCCTTGGTCACGCTGAACGAAGCCGCGCTGGGCGGCCTCTACCGAGGGCTGGCCGCGGCCGGCCGCCATGTGCCGCGCGACTTCTCCGTCACCGGGGTCGTGGCCAGCAGGTGGGCGGAGACGGTGACCCCGCAGCTCACCGCGGCGGACGTGCCCGCGGAACAGATGGGCCGCATTGCCGTCGAACTGCTCGTCGAGCGGCTCGACCACCCCGACACACCGGCCCGGCATCACCTGCTCACGCCGCCGATCTCGTTGCGGGCGAGCACCGCGCCGGCCGGCACCACGCCCACCGACCCGGCTCCGGACCTCGGCGTCCCTACGAACGGCTGACCGCCGCCCCGCTCGTTCCACTCTCTGATTCCGCTCCCCTTACCGGCGGCCCGTAGAGCTCACCGCTCGATCTCGGCGAGCCCAGTAGCCCTCGACGACCCCTCCCAGAGCACGCACGTGTGCCGATGCCAGGGCACGCCTGTGCCAAAAACCATGAGGAACACGCCATGAACAGATCTGCCGGACGGCGTCTCACCGCCGCAGCCCTGACCGTCGTCGCCGTCACCGCCGGCGCCACCGCGTGCTCCTCGGGCGCAGGCGGTGGCTCCTCGAAGGCCGCGGACAGCGGCACGTACACCATCTGGGACCCGTACCCGCAGTTCGACAAGGGTTCGGCGTGGGCGAAGCTGCTCGACGACTGCGGCACCAAGGCCGGTGTGAAGGTCAAGCGGACGGCCTTCGACACCAGTGACCTGACCAACAAGGCACTCCTGGCGGCACAGCAGGACAACTCCGCGGACGTCCTCATCGTCGACAACCCGGTCGTGTCGACCCTCGCCGAGGCAGGGGTGCTCACGACGACCGAGGACAACAAGTTGGACACCTCGGCCGTGGACCCCAACCTGCTCGCCGCGGGCCAATCCGGTGGGAAGACCTACGGCACACCGATCGGCGCGAACACCCTGGCCCTCTACTACAACAAGGCGGTGCTGAAGAAGGCCGGCGTGGACATCTCCTCCGTCAAGGACTGGACGACGCTGACCGCGGCCCTGGAGAAGGTCGACAAGTCGGGGGACAAGGGCATCACCTTCTCCGCGATAGGTACCGAGGAGGGCAGCTTCCAGTTCCTGCCGTGGCTGTGGGGCTCGGGTGCGCAACTGACCGAGCTGGACTCGACCGAGGCCGTCTCGGCGCTCTCGCTGTGGAACGACTGGCTGAAGAAGGGCTACGCCCCCAACTCGGTCATCAACAACACCCAGACCACCAGCTGGCAGGAGTTCGCGAGCGGCGACTACGCGTTCGCCGAGAACGGCACCTGGCAGCTCGCCAACGCCGAGAAGGCCGGCTTCGACTACGGCGTCATCCCCGTCCCGGGCGCCAAGGGCGGCAACGCCGCGGCCCCGACGGGCGGCGAGTTCGTCACCATCCCGGTGCAGGGCGAGACCGACCGCTACGCCACGTCGCAGAAGCTCGTGTCCTGCCTGACCAGCGGCCAGAACCTCCTCGACACCGACACCACGCTGTCCTATGTCGCGCCCACCGGCGAGGTCCAGGACAAGCAGGTGGCGGCCGACGCCAAGCTGAAGCCCTGGGTCGACGCGGTCAAGGCGGCCAAGGGACGCACCAGCGACGACCTCGGCACCAAGTACCCGAAGATCTCGGAGCAGATGTGGAAGGCCGTCCAGTCCGCCCTGAGCGGGTCCAAGTCGCCCAAGGACGCGCTGACGGCCGCTCAGTCCGCCGTCAAGTGACCGGAACACGGGCCCGCCGATGAAGGACACGACACAGCTGCCGGACCTCCCGCCTGTGCGCGACCGGAACGGGGCGGCGACCGCAGCCGCCCCGCCCCCGGCACGCACCATGGCCAGGCGCCGACCCAGCTCCCAGCAATGGGCAGCCTGGGGATTCCTCGCCCCGGTCACCCTCTACCTAGCCCTCTTCTACGCCTATCCGCTCTACCGCAACATCGATCTGAGCCTGCGCAACTACACCGTCCGCTCCTTCGTCCAAGGCGACGCCCCGTTCACCGGTCTGCGGAACTACCTGACCGTCTTCGACGACCCGACCTTCGCCCCCGCACTCCTGCACACCGTGGTGTTCACCGTCGTGTCACTGGTCTTCCAGTACGCCATCGGCCTGGCGCTCGCGGTCTTCTTCAGCCAGCACTTCCGGCTCTCCGCGACCCTGCGCGCGCTGTTCCTGGTGCCCTGGCTGCTGCCCCTGATCGTGTCGGCCTCCACCTGGTCATGGATGCTCAACAGCGACTCGGGCATCGTCAACGCCGCCCTGCACGCCGTCGGAATCGGCCCGGTGAACTGGCTGACCTCACCGGACTGGTCACTGACCTCGGTGATCCTCGCGAACATCTGGATCGGCGTCCCGTTCAACCTGGTGGTCCTCTACAGCGGCCTGCAGTCCATCCCGGCCAGCCTGTACGAGGCGGCGGCCCTGGACGGCGCGAACGCCTGGCAGCGGTTCTGGCGCATCACCTTCCCACTGCTGCGCCCGGTCTCGGCCATCACACTGCTGCTGGGCCTGGTCTACACACTCAAGGTCTTCGACATCATCTGGATCATGACCAAGGGCGGCCCGGCGGACTCGTCCACCACCTTCGCCACCTGGTCCTACCAACTCGGCTTCGGCAACCTGCTTCCCGCCTTCGGCCCAGGTGCCGCCGTCGGCAACCTGCTCGTCGTCGCCGCTCTGGTGTTCGGCCTGGTCTACATGCGCGTCCAGCGAAAGCAGGGACTGTCATGACAGGGGTTGTCGTGACCCGACGCAATCGACACAGCCGTACGTGGTGGAAGACAGCCATCGGCCTCCTACTGACCGCGATCATGCTCTTCCCGGTCTACTGGATGCTGAACGTGTCCTTCACCCGCGACCAGGACATGCGAAAGAGCCCGCCCGGCCTGTTCCCGACCGACGCCACCCTGGAGGGCTACCGAGCAGTCGTCGACCAGCAGTTGCCCTACCTCGGCACCAGCCTCGTCATCGGTCTGGGTACCGTCGTGCTGACCGTGGCACTGGCAGCCCCCGCCGGCTATGCGCTGGCCAAGCTGCGCCCGCGCGGCGGCGGCCTGCTCAGCTTCGTCCTCCTGGCCGCCCAGATGATCCCCGGAATCATCATGGCGATGGGCTTCTACGCCATCTACCTCAGCCTCGGCCTCCTCCAGTCCGTGCCCGGCCTGATCGTCGCCGACTCCACGCTGGCCGTCCCCTTCGCCGTACTCATCTTCACCGCGTTCATGTCCGGTATCCCCGGTGAACTGCTCCAGGCCGCGAAGACGGACGGGGCCGGAGCCGTGCGGACCTTCTGGTCCATCGTCATGCCGATGAGCCGCAACGCCGTCGTCACGGTGTCACTGTTCGCGTTCCTGTGGTCCTGGTCCGACTTCATCTTCGCCAGCACCCTCGCGAGCGGCGGAGCACACCAGCCGATCACCCTCGGCATCTACCAGTACATCGGTAACAACAACCAGGAGTGGAACGCCATCATGGCCACCGCCGTCGTGGCCTCACTGCCGGCCGCGGTCATCCTCGTCCTCGCCCAGCGTTACGTCGCCGCCGGCGTGACCGCCGGAGCCGTCAAGGACTGACACCGGGTGACACCAGGTAACCGTTCCGCCCCTCACACAGTCCCGGACCGGTGCGCGACCGCCGTCACCCCGCCCCGGCAGCCGCTGTCCACCTCTGCTCGAGAAACGAGTACCGCTCTCATGACCGCCGCCCCGTCCGGCCCGGCCTTCTCCGTCCACGACATACCGTTCAGCGCGCACGGATCCTGGTTCGGTATCTCTCCCGTGCTCGCGGAGAAGGTACGCGCCGAGGACCTCCACCTCGTCTCGCACCAGAACGGGATGCACGCCGTCCTGTGTTTCGTCCCCCTGGAGGCGGTGACGGGTGAGCGGGCGGAGACCGCTGTCGAGGCGACGCCGAGCCGGCTCAGCTGGACGGGCTCGGACGGACGCATCGACCTCGCCTACGAGACGCCGGACACCGTCCGCCTGCGCGGCGAAGGACTGAGCCTGCGCGTCACCGCGGCGACGGAGAACCTGACCCCCTTCAGCGGGACCTATTTCTACCGCGACCCGGTGGACGGCACGCATGTGTTCACCTCGTACGAGACCGGGCGCCGCTACCGGATCACCGTACTGTCCGGCGCGGTTGCCGACGTGTCCGGCGCTCAGGCACTGGGCGCCGATGACCGCGGTCTCACGGTCACCGGCGACGCCGACGGACCGTGGGAGATCGCGGTCGAGGAACTCGACAGTGCGCGACGGCCCTTCAGCTCGTCGTCGACGTTCGGCGAGGTCACGGAGACCGCGCGGCGCTCGTTCGCCGAGTTCGCCGACACGGTCGCCCCGTGGCGCTCGTCCGGCACCCCGGCCGCCGAACTCGCCGCCTACGTGGTGTGGTCCGCGACCGTGCGACCGACGGGCCTGGTCACCCGGCCCGCCGTGCTGATGTCCAAGCACTGGATGGACAAGGTCTGGAGCTGGGACCACTGCTTCAACGCCCTTGCCCTGGCCCCCGGTTCGCCCGGTCTCGCCTGGGACCAGTTCTCGCTGCCCTTCGACCACCAGGACGACAGCGGGGCACTGCCCGACTCCGTCACCCACTCCGAGGTCCTCTACAACTTCGTCAAACCTCCCATCCACGGCTGGACCCTGGGCCACCTGCGCCGACGGCTCCCCGAACCTCTGGGCCGGACCGAACTGGCCCACGCGTACGACAGACTGGCGCGCTGGACGGATTTCTGGCTCACCGCACGGCGCGCACCCGGTGCCGCCCTGCCCCACTACCAGCACGGCAACGACAGCGGCTGGGACAACGCCACCACCTTCGACCCCGAACGCCTGATCGTCACCGCCGATCTGGCCGCCTTCCTCATCCTCCAACTGCGCGAACTGGCCGATCTGGCCGCGGAATTGGACCGACCGGACGATGCCCGCCGTTGGACGCGTACGGCTGACGCGACCCAGTCCGCGATGCTCGACCGGCTCTGGACCGGCGAGCGATTCGTTGCCCGCGGAGTCCACAGCGACGACAGGTGGACCAGCTCCAGCCTGCTCGACCTGATGCCCGTCGTGCTGGGGGAGCACCTGCCCGAAAGCGTCAGCAGCGTGCTGGCAGCCCATATCGAGGCCCACCTGACTCCGTACGGTCTGGCCACCGAACTGCCCACCTCACCGCACTACCGTTCCGACGGCTACTGGCGCGGCCCGATCTGGGCCCCCGCGACGGTTCTCATCGAGGACGGCCTGCGCCGTGCCGGACACCGGGGCCTGGCGGACGAGATCAGCGCCCGATTCCGCGCCCTGTGCGAGACCTACGGCTTCGCGGAGAACTTCGACGCCCTGACCGGCACGGGCCTGCGCGACCGCGCCTACACCTGGACCGCCAGCAGCTACCTCCTCCTCGCCGAGGCCCACGAACTCCGCCGCGCCGAGACCGCCCGGGCAGTCGGCGGCTGAAAGCGCCAAGGGCGATGGCTCTCGTTCGGTAGCCGGTGACGGGCTGGATCACCCCATCGCATCGCGTCGCGGGAATCACGAACAGGGACGGCAGGGATCGAACGGAACACGTGTCCGCGGCGTCTGAGATGCATGAACGTACCGCGCCAAGCCGTCGTCGTGCTCCTGAGCGCCGGGCTGTTGCTCTCCGGCTGCTCGTCCTCGTCCGACAACCCGGAGGACGAGGGGTACACGGGCCCCACCCTTCCCGCCCGCACCGTCGTGAAGGACAAGTGGCGGGAGGGGCCGGCCAAGCCCAAGCAGCACAAGCCGTATCCGTACGACATCTATACGCACTGCGGGATCAAGTGGGTGAACTTCGGCGGCCGTTGGTGGGTCCTCGACTCCGTGTTCCCCGGGCCCGAGCAGGTCAAGGGGGAGCCGCCCTCGCAGTACACCCAGAGACTGGCCGGCTATATGACCCTGATCGGCCCGGACACCGCCAACTTCGACGCCGCCGGGATGCCCACGATGCAGTTCGTACCGACCGAGGACGAGCCGCCGGGCTGCGCCTAGGAAGTGGGGCCCTGTCACGCCCCCGAACAGGGCTCCCTGGCTCAGCAGGGTCCCTGACCAACATCGACCCTGCCCGTTTCGGCCGCCACAACGAAGCACATCAAACTGGGGGACCTGGACGTTTCCCGCATCGGCCTGGGCACGATGGGCATGAGCGCCTGCTACACGGGCCACAGCGCGGACGACGCGGAGTCGATCCGTACCATCCACGGCGCCCAGCACAACCGGGCGTTCTGGTCGGCGGCGCTGAGCTCCTGTGTCGCGTTTCTCAATGACGTCAACGACATCCTGTCCTTCTACAAAGAGGCGGTGCACGGCGGAGACTTCCTCGCCAGCCGGATCTACCGCCGCTCGGTGAGTGAGAACATCCCCTACCTCGCCGCCTACCGCCGAAGCCTGGGCAGCGGCCTGGCCGCCAACCGCCGCGTCCTGGACCTCGCCACCGACGAGCAACGCCCGCACCTCGACCGGTACATGACCGCCTTCGCGTACTTCCACTTCCACTGCCGTCGCTACCGCTGGCACGACATCTACCCCGGACTGACCTCGATCGA
>Ga0307514_10003941_pt1 | contig 13879 bp, 10 predicted proteins | sample 16_EM_MG_FD_203088 | JGI IMG/M metagenome (GOLD analysis project Ga0307514, IMG submission 203088) | Populus trichocarpa ectomycorrhiza microbial communities from riparian zone in the Pacific Northwest, United States - 16_EM | ecosystem: Host-associated > Plants > Roots > Unclassified | place... | reverse complement strand
TAGTCGGAGCCGATCAGGAAGAAGCTCTTGGCCTTCTTCTCGGTCTTGGCCCAGTCGAGGCTGTACAGGATCTGCTGCGTGGCTTCCTGGCCGGTGTAGAACACGTTCTTCGACTGCTCCAGGCCTTCGTAGAAGGTGGGGTAGTAGAGCAGGCCGTTTTCCTTTTCGAACACCGGCAGCACGGCCTTGCGCGAAGCCGAGGTCCAGCAGCCGAACACGGCGGCGCAGTGGTCGTTGATCAGCAGCTTCTTGGCCTTCTCGGCGAAGGTCGGCCAGTCGGAGGCGCCGTCTTCCTTGATCACCTTGATCTTGCGGCCCAGGATGCCGCCCATCTCGTTGATCTGGTCGATGGCCAGTTGCTCGGCCTGGATTGCACCGGTCTCGGAAATCGCCATCGTGCCGGTGGCCGAGTGCAGTTGGCCGACGATGACTTCGGTGTCGGTGACGGCCAGCTTGGTGGTGTTCACCGCAGCGGTGGGCTGGGCGGAAGACCAGGCCGGCAGGCCGGCGACCGATGCGGCGCCCAGCGCCTGCAGCAAACGGCGGCGGCCAGCGTCCGTGGTGGGTTGGTGGACGTTGGCGTCGGATGGGTGCTTCATGGTGAAAACGCTCCTTGCAGCGGACAGGTTGAGGTGGATCGGCGGCGGTTTTGAAGGGGTGTGCCGCGCTGGAACGAAGCGTAGGGACAAGCCTTGTATGCGCACATACGTCAATTAACGTAGAGGGGTAGAGAAGCCGTGGCGCACACGGTGAGAACAGTTCTTGCATCGCCCTCCCCATGGCCCTCCCACCCGTCCTCGAACCCCACACCGCACCGCAGACGATCTTCCGTTTCCGCCGCGAATACAACGCGTGGGTGGCGGACGAAACCATGGAGGACTACGCGCTGCGCTACACGCCCAAGAGTTTTCGGCGTTGGAGCGAATTCCGCGTGGCCAACACGGCGTTCGGCTCGCTGTCGTTCCTGGCGCTGGAGGCGATCGGCGGGGCGATCGCGCTGAACTACGGTTTCGCCAACGCGATGTGGGCGATCCTGGCCGTGGGGGTGATCATCTTTCTCACCGGCCTGCCGATCGCCTACTATGCGGCGCGCTACGGCCTGGACATGGACCTGCTCACGCGCGGCGCGGGCTTCGGCTACCTGGGCTCGACCATCACCTCGCTGATCTACGCGGTGTTCACCTTCATCTTCTTCGCGCTGGAGGCGGCGATCATGGCGCTGGCGCTGCAGATGGTGGTCGACTGGCCGCTGGAGTGGTGTTATGTGCTGTCGTCGGTGCTGATCCTGCCGCTGGCCATGCGCGGCATCACGCTGATCTCCAAGCTGCAGGCCTGGACGCAGCCACTGTGGCTGTTCCTGCTGCTGCTGCCCTTCGTGTGGATCGCGCTGAGCCAGCCCCAGCTGTACCGCGACTTCGCCGGTCTGTCGGGCCTGCGTTCGGGCAGCAGCGGCTTCGACCCGCTGATGTGCGGCGCGGCGGCCGCGGTGATCTTCTCGCTGGTGGTGCAGATCGGCGAACAGGTCGACTTCCTGCGCTTCCTGCCCGAGCGCACCGCCGCCAACCGCATGCGCTGGTGGGGTGCGGTGCTGGTGGCCGGGCCGGGCTGGGTGGTGATGGGCATGCTGAAGATGGCCGGCGGCGCCTTCCTGGCCTTTGCGGCGCTGCAGTTCGAAGTAGGCGCATCGCGCGCGGCCGAGCCCACGCAGATGTTCCTGGCCGGCTTCAACCAGATCATGCGGGCCGTGGGCCTGCCCGGCGCGGCGGTGGGCATCACCGTGCTGTTCGTGGTGGTGTCGCAGACCAAGATCAACCTCACCAACGCCTATGCCGGCTCGCTGGCCTGGTCGAACTTCTTTGCCCGCGTGACACGCAGCCATCCCGGCCGCGTGGTGTGGCTGGTCTTCAACGTGGGCATTGCCACGCTGCTCATGACCATGGGCGTGTTCGGCGCGCTGGAGAAGGTGCTGGCGGTGTACAGCAACGTGGCCATCGCCTGGGTCGGCGCGCTGGTGGCCGACCTGGTCATCAACAAGCCGCTGGGCCTGTCGCCCAAGGGCATCGAGTTCCGCCGCGCCCACCTGTACGACTTCAACCCGGTGGGCCTGGGCGCGATGATCCTGGCCGCCATCACCGCCTGCGGCGCGTATGCCGGCCTGCTGGGCGACACGGCGGCGGCGTTTTCGCCGCTGGTGGCGCTGGTGGTGTCGATGGCGCTGGCGCCGCTGCTGGCCTGGGCCACCGGCGGGCGTTATTACCTGGCCCGCTCACCCGACACCGGCTGGCAGCCGGGCGAGATCGTGCGCTGCACGGTCTGCGAGAACCAGTTCGAAGCGGAAGACATGGCGCGCTGCCCGGCCTACGGCGCGCCGATCTGCTCGCTGTGCTGCTCGCTCGAATCGCGCTGCCATGACCGCTGCAAGACCGGCTCGCGCGCCACCGACCAGCTGCGCGCCGTGGCCGCGCTGCTGCTGCCGCGCCAGTGGGCGGCCAAGGTCAACTTCCGCCTCGGCCAGTACCTGATGGTGATGATCACGCTGTGCGCGGTGATGGCCTTCCTGGTGGGTGTGGTCTATGTGCAGGAAAGCCTGGAGACACCGGCGCAGTTCCTGCGCGCGCCGTTCTTCAAGGTGGCGCTGCTGCTGGCACTGCTGGCCGCCGTGTGCGCCTGGTGGGTGGTGCTCAGCACCGACAGCCGGCGCATGGCGCAGGACGAATCCGAGCGCCAGACGCAGCTGCTGCTGCAAGAAATCGAAGCCCACAAACGCACCGACGCCGAGCTGCAGGCCGCCAAGGACCAGGCCGAATCCGCCAGCCTGGCCAAGACCCGCTACGTGGCCGGCATGACACACGAGCTGCGTTCGCCGCTGAACAGCATCCTCGGCTATACCCAGATCCTGCTCAAGAACCCGCAGACCGACGGCTGGATGCGCGAGACCTTGTCGACCATGCAGCACAGCGGCCAGCACATGCACGCGCTGATCGATGGCTCGCTGGAGCTGGCCCGCATCGAGGCCGGCCGGCTGCGGCTCGATCCGGCGCCGCTGCCGCTGGCCGAGCTGCTCGACGACGTGGACGGCATGCTGCGCCCGCAGGCCGAGGCCAAGGGCCTGCGTTTCACGGTGCAGACCGAGGGCGCCGCGCCGGCCTGGATCCGCGCCGACGCCAAGCGGCTGCGCCAGATCCTGATCAACCTGCTGGCCAACGCCGTGCGTTTCACCGAACATGGCGAGGTGCGGCTACGGCTCGACTTCCGCCAGCACGTGACCCGCATCGAGGTGATCGACACCGGCATCGGTATCGCCCCGCAGGACCAGGAACGCATCTTCCTGCCGTTCGAACGCGGCAGCGCCGGCCGGCGTGCGAGTGAGACCGGCACCGGCCTGGGCCTGACCATCACCCACCTGCTGACCCAGCTGATGGGCGGCGAGCTCACCATGGCCAGCACACCCGGCAAGGGCAGCACCTTCACCGTACGGCTGTACCTGCCCGGCATTGCCTCCGACCCGACGCGCCCGCCGCTGCGCTCGGTGGCGCTGCGCCCGGTCATCGGCTACCTGGCGCCGCGCCGCACCCTGCTGGTGGTGGACGACCAGCCGCTGCAGCGCCAGTTGCTGGCCGGCCTGCTGATGCCGCTGGGCTTCGACGTGCGCGAGGCCGCCAGCGGCCGCGAATGCCTGGAGATCGTGCAGCATGCGCCGCCCGACCTGGTGCTGCTCGACCTGACCATGGACGACCTCGACGGCTGGCAGACCGCGGCCCTGCTGCGCGGCCTGATGCCGGCCGAGGCGCTGCCCATCGTCTTCGTTTCGGCCAACCTGTTCGAACACCAGCCCGAGCGTCTGGTGGCACTGGCGTGCCAGGGCTTCGTGGGCAAGCCGGTGATCGAGTCCGAACTGCTCGACGCACTGGAGCGCGCGCTGCAGCTCGAATGGGTGCGCGACAACACGCCGTTGTCCCTGATGGGCCACCCGCCGGTGCGCATGGCCGGCCCGCCCTATGATCAGATGCGGCAAGCCCCCTCTCCACTCTACCCACCCCTTCCCGAAGCCCCAAGCACCGCACAGGCCGCGCCCCTGGCCCTGCCCGAAGCGCTGCGCGAAGACCTGATGCGGTTGGCGCGCCAGGGCCAGGCCGGGGCTTTGCGAGAATCCTTGCGCGAGGCCCGTGCCGCGCTGCCCGAACATGCCGCGGCACTGCAGCTGCTGCAGGCCTGTGCCGACCGTTTCGACTTCCAGGCCCTGGCCGGCCATCTGCGAGAACCCGAACATGACGCGACATGAACCGACCTGACCCCGCCCTGCCCGCGGACCCCGCGCGCCGCGTGATCCTGGTGGTGGACGACGCCCTCGACACCCTGCGCATGCTGGTCGATGCGCTGGCCGCAGAAGGCTACGCCGTGCTGGTGGCGCGCGACGCCGAAGAAGCCCTGCAGCGCTTCGAGATCGCCGTGCCCGACGGCGTGCTGCTCGACGCGGTGATGCCCGGCATCGACGGCTTCGCGCTGTGCCGCCAGTTGAAGGCCACGCCGCCGTGGTCACACGTGCCCATCGTGTTCATGACCGGCCTGTCGGAGACCGAGCAGATCCTGCAGGGCTTTGCCAGCGGCGGCGTCGACTACGTGGTCAAGCCGCTGCGCATCCCCGAGGTGCTGGCGCGCCTGGCCACCCATGTGCGCAACGCCCAGGCCACGCGGCTGGCGCGTGAAGCCGTGGACGTGGCCGGCATGGGCGCGGTGGTGCTCGACGGCCTGGGCCGCGTGGCCTGGCGCTCGCCGCAGGCCACGCGCTGGCTCGATGAAGCCTTCAAGCCCGATGCCGCCGATGAAGGCGCGGCCTGGCTGCAGTCGGCCGCCGCGCAAGGCGAGGCCACCGCGCCGCTGCCCGGCGGGCGCCGCCTGCTCGCGCGGCACATGGGCCATAGCGGATTTTCCGAAGCCACCCTGCTGCTCAGCCTGGCCACCGCCGACGCCGTGGCCGCACCGCGCCAGCCCGACGTGCCGCTGACCCCGCGCGAGACCGAGGTGTTGTCATGGCTGGCCAAAGGCAAGACCAACCGCGACATCGCCGACATCCTCGGCATGAGCCCGCGCACGGTGAACAAACACCTGGAACACATCTTCGAAAAGCTCGGCGTGGAAACCCGCTCGGCGGCCACGGCGATCGCGGGGCGGCTGCTGCCACCGGGCTGAGGTGGGGCGGAGACGGAGCCGAGGCCGGGCCGTCTTCCCTTCCCCGTTCGCCCTGAGCCTGTCGAAGGGCTCCGATCATCCTGAGCCCGTCGAAGGGCAGGTAGGCGTCAGCGGCCTCGCCCTTTCCTCGCCAGCAGTTCCACCAGTTGCTGGCGAATGACGGAGGTGATGTGTTCGCGCTTGCCGTGCTCCAGCATGCCGACCTGCCGCGTGGCGGGGCGGCCGGGCAGCGGCAGCACACGCAGGGTCGGGTCGTTCGCCCAGTCGGCATTGCGCCAGTGGGGAACGAGCGTGACGCCAACGTTCTCGCGCACCAGGTCGATGATGCTGGACACCGAGCTCAGCTCCAGAAAGTCCTGCGGCATCAAACCCAGCTTGCGCAAGGTCTGCTCGATGCGCACACCGGTCGGCGTACGGCGGTCGAAGCGCAGGAACGGGTTCTCGCGCAGCAGCTTCTTGATGTCGCTGTCGGGTGTGGCCACCAGGGAGCTGGCCACCAGGGTCAGGGGCTCCATGTACAGCGGTGTCCAGAGCAGGCCCTGGCGCTCCTTCGGATTGCCTTCGATCAACACGGCGGCGTCCAGCTCGCCGCGCACCACACTCTGCGCCAGGCCGCTCGAATCCTGCACCACCAGGCGCACATTCAGCCGCGGAAAGCGGGGCTTCAGCGCCACCACGGTGTTGGACAACAGCCCCATGGCCGACACCGTGGAGCCCACGGTCACCGTGCCGGCGATTTCGGCCCCGCCTTCCAGGCCTTCGCGCATCTGCTCGTAGCAGGCGATCATTTTTTCGGCATGGGCGATCAAGGCGCGGCCCGCCACCGTGAGCAGCACGCCGCGCCCGGAGCGTTCAAACAGCGCCGTCTTCAACTCGGCTTCGAGCGCACGCATCTGCAGCCCGACCGCCGCCTGCGTCAACGCAACGCGCTCGGAGGCGCCGGCGAAGGAGCCCTCTTGCGCCACGACCAGAAAGGTTCTGAGAAAGCGGATGGTGCTCATCAGGCAGGCTTGGAAGAAAGCTGAAAACTAAAGATTAACTTTAGCATTTCAAAACAAAATATGGATATTTTTTTTGAATTGGATGGCCAACAATGGCGCTGACGACGCGCATCCAGGCCTGGGCCCGGTGCACGTTCCCCTGGCTTTCATTCAAGGTCCTGTTCATGTCTGCTCTGCCCTCCGTCACCGCCAACCCCACCGACGTCTCGTTCGGCCAGATGCGCGCCGAAGCCATCTACGACCTCGGCCACAGCACCATCTTCGCGTCGCGTGCCGATCCGCGCTTTTCCTACTGCACCTATGCGCCGCACACGTCGGGCAACGAACGGCACCCCAAGGCGCTGGTGGTGGTGGTGCACGGCACCGGCCGCGCCTTCACCGAATACCGCGACGCGTTCGCCGAATTCGCGCGCTGGAACGACTGCATCGTGTTGTGCCCGCTGTTCCCCGCCGGCCCGCAGGGCGACGGCAACCGCGACGGCTTCAAGCACATCACAGAGGGCGACATCCGCTACGACCAGATCCTGCTGGACATGGTGGACGAGGTGGCGACGAAGTTCCACGCCGACTTCTCCAGGTTCGCGCTGTTCGGCTACTCGGGCGGCGGCCAGTTCGTGAACCGCTTCGGCATGCTGCACCCCGAACGCCTGTGGGCCCTGTCGATCGGCGCGCCGGGCTCGGTCACCCTGCTCGATTTCAAGCAGGACTGGTGGGTCGGCGTGCGTGACTTCGAAGCCCGTTTCGGCAAACCCTTGAACCTGGACGCCATGCAGGCCCTGCCGGTGCAGATGGTGGTCGGCAAGGCCGACATCGAGACCTGGGAGATCACCCACCGCGCCGACGGCAAATACTTCATGCCCGGCGCCAACGACTCCGGCCGCACCCGCCCCGAGCGGCTGCGCACGCTGCGCCAGTCTTTCGAGGCCGCTGGTGTACGCGTGCAGCTCGACGAACTCGACAACGTGCCGCACAACGGCCTGGCCTGCTGTGCCAAGGTGCAGGATTTCTTCGCCGCCACCCTGACCACCCTGCGCGCCGCCGCCAACTGAAGCCATGGCACCGGTTGCACTACCGAAAGACTGAGGCCCCGCATGCTGCGTTTCGCACTGTCACGCCTGGCCATGGCCCTGCCCACGCTGTTGATCGTGGCGGTGGCCGTGTTTGTGTTGATACGGTTGATCCCGGGCGACCCGGCACAGCTTCTGTTGGGCGACCTGGCCGACCCGGCGCGGCTGGCCGAGCTGCGTGCCCGGCTCGGCCTGGACCAGAGCTGGCCCGTGCAGTTCGGCCTCTGGGCCGGCCATGCGCTGCAGGGTGACCTGGGCGTGTCGATCACCACCGGCGAGCCGGTACTGCACCTGGTGTGGAGCCGCTTCCTGGTCAGCGCGCAGATCGTGCTGGTCGCGGTTTTCCTGGCCACGCTGGTGGCCGTGCCCGCCGGCATGATCGCCGCCTGGAAGCAGAACCGTGCGCCCGACCTGATGCTGGTCGGCGCGGCCACGCTGCTGGTGTCGATCCCCACCTTCTGGCTCGGTCTGCTGTTGCTGCTGTTCTTCGGGCTCAGGCTCGAATGGCTGCCGGTGGTCGGTTATGTGTCGGTATGGAGTGACTGGAAGGCCGGCCTGCTGTACCTGGTGATGCCGGTGCTGACGCTGTTCCTGCACGAGATCGGCGTGCTGATCCGCATGGCCCGCGCCAGCACGCTGGAGGTGCTGCGGCTGGACTACATCACGCATGCGCGTGCCAAGGGCCTGTCCGAGTCGGCCGTGCTGCTGCACCACGCATTCAAGAATTCCTTCGGTCCGACCTGGACGCTGATCGGCCTGGTGCTGGGCAACCTGCTGGGCGGCGTGGCGGTGGTGGAAACGGTGTTCACCGTGCCCGGCCTGGGCCGCCTGCTGGTGGACGCGATCTTTGCGCGCGACTACCCGGTGATCCAGGGCTGCCTGTTGTTCGTGGCCGTGATCTATGTGCTCACCAACCTGGTGATCGACCTGTGTTATCCCCTGTTCGACCCGCGGGTGCTTGCCGAATGAAACGATCCTTGAGTCCCCAAGCGTTGATCGGCCTGCTGGTGGTCGGCCTGATCCTCACGGCGGCCGTGCTCGGCCTGTTCTGGACGCCGCACGAGCCGCTGAAGATCAACTTCTCCGCGCGCCTGCGGCCACCCGGCGGCGTGTACTGGCTGGGCACTGACGAATTCGGCCGCGACGAACTCTCGCGCCTGATGGCCGGCGCCGCCAACAGCGTGTGGATCAGTTTCCTCACGGTGCTGTTCTCCATCACCGTGGGCACCAGCATCGGCGTGGTCACCGGCTTCATCCGCGGCTGGACCGACCACATCGTGATGGCCTTCATCAATGCGCTGCTGGCCTTTCCGGGCTTGCTGCTGGCGCTGGCGCTGCTGGCCGTGTTCGGTGCCAACCAGTACGGCATCATCCTCGCGCTGGGCCTGGCCTACACCCCGTCGGTAACCCGCATCGTGCGCGGCACGGTGCTGTCGCTGCGCGAGAAGGAGTTCATCGAATCCTCGCGCGTGCTGGGCAATTCCGAGCTCTACACCATGTTCCGCCACGTGCTGCCCAACTGCGTGGCGCCGCTCACGGTGCTGGCCACCTCGATGTTCGGCTGGGTGATCCTGGCCGAAAGTGCACTGTCCTTCCTCGGCCTGGGCGTGCCGCCGCCCGCACCCACCTGGGGCAACATGCTGGCCGCCGCCCGGCCTTACATGGCGCAGGCCAGCTACCTGTCGATCTTTCCCGGCCTGTGCATCGCGCTGACGCTGCTGGGCATCAACTTCCTGGGCGACGCCGTGCGCGACCTGCTCGATCCGCGCATGCGGGGCATGTCATGAAGCCGCTGGTCGAAGTCCAGAACCTCACGCTGGCGCTGGGCCATGCCGGACGCGTTATCGTGCGCGATTTTTCGCTCGCCATGGCGCCGGGCGAATTCGTCGGCATCGTCGGCGAATCGGGCAGCGGCAAGACACAGGCCGCACGCGCCATCATGGGCCTGACGCCACCGCCGCTGGTGCGCACGGCCGGTCAGATCCGCTTCGACGGCGAAGAGCTGACGACGGCCACCCCTGCCCGCCTGCGCGAACTGCGCGGCGCACGCATCGGCATGGTGTTCCAGGAGCCGATGACTTCGCTGAACCCGTCGATGACCATCGGCCGGCAGCTCGACGAAGGCCTGGCCCTGCACCGACCCCAGCTCTCGCCCGCCGTACGCCGGGAGATGATTCTGGCGATGCTGGCCCGTGTCGGCCTCACCGACCCCAAGGCCGCGCTGACGGCCTGGCCGCACGAGTTTTCGGGCGGCATGCGCCAGCGCATGATGCTGGCCTCGGTGATGCTGCTCGAGCCCGCCCTGCTGATCGCCGACGAGCCCACCACCGCGCTGGACGCCGTGGTGCAGCGCGACGTGCTGGAGCTGATGGTGAGCCTGACACGCGAGCACCGCACCGCCGTGCTGCTGATCAGCCATGACCTGCCCATGGTGGCGCGCTACACCGACCGCGTGGTGGTGATGGAGCAAGGCGTGGTGGTCGAAGCGGGCCAGACCACGCGCCTGCTGGCCCAGCCGCAGCAGGCCTACACCCGCAAGCTGCTGGAGGCGATCCCGCGCCGGCACGCCGCACGCTGCGTGGCCGACGAGGCGCCGGTGATCGCCGTGCGCAACCTGGTGTTCGACTACCCCGGCAAGCGCCGCCTGTTTGCCAAGGCACCAGCCAAGCGCGTGCTGCACGGCATCGACCTTGTCGTGCGCCCGCGCGAGGTGGTGGCCGTGGTCGGCGGCTCGGGTTCGGGCAAGACCACGCTGGGCCGCGCCATCGCCGGCCTGTTGCGCCCGACCAGTGGCGAGATCCTGTTCCGCGGCGGCTCCACCACGCGCACGACCACCGATGGTGCCGGCTGGCAGGACTATCGGCTGAACTGCCAGATGGTGTTCCAGGACCCGTATTCGTCGCTGAACCCGCGCATGACCATCGCGCAGCTCGTGGGCGAAGGCCTGCGGCTGGTGCCCGGCATGAGCCGTGCCGACCAGCGCGCCCGCGTGGCGAAGATGCTGCGCGAGGTCGGCCTGCAAGACAAGTTTGCCGACCGCTACGCCCATGAACTCTCCGGCGGCCAGCGCCAGCGCGTGGCGATTGCCCGCGCCCTGATCCGCCACCCGTCGTTCGTGATCGCCGACGAGCCCGTGTCCGCGCTGGACGTGACCGTGCGGGCCCAGGTGCTCGAACTGTTCGCCGAACTGCAAGACCGGCACGGCTTCTCGTGCCTGTTCATCAGCCATGACCTCGGCGTGGTGGAACAGGTGGCCGACCGTGTCATCGTGATGCAGGCCGGCCGCATCATCGAACAGGGCAGCCGCGACACGGTGTTCGACCAGCCGCAGCAGGCCTACACCCGCAAATTGTTATCGGCGATTCCAGCGCTGACACCGACCGCCACCGGCGGCGTGCAACTGCAATGGCGCTTCGACGCATCCGACGTACCCGATACCCCCGATGCACCGGCCGGCCACGAGGTCGCCGAAACCGCCGCCTGAAACCCCTTTCCCTTTTTAATGGAGCGACTGTTATGCGAATGAATCTCCTCGGCGCCGGTGCGGTGCTGGCCGTCTGCGGCCTGGCCCAGGCGCAGACCCCGGCCCAGATCGTGGTGGCCCAGCCCGCCGACGTACGTTCGACCAACCCCGGCGTGAACCGCGACAACACCACCGACGGCGTGGTGCTGAACATGGTCGAGGGCCTGGTCGGCTACCACGAGAACGGCACGGTCGGCCCGCTGCTGGCCAAGTCCGTCTCGGCCAGCGCCGACGGCCTGACCTACACCTTCAAGCTGCGCCCGAACGTGAAGTTCCACAACGGCGAGCTGATGACCTCGGCCGATGTGTTGTGGAGCTGGAAGCGGTATGCCGACCCCAAGACCGACTGGCGCTGCCTGAGCGACCTGGACGGCCGCTCGGGCGTGAAGGTCGTGTCGGCCACCGCGCCTGACCCGCAGACCTTCGTGATGACGCTGGACAAGCCGTCCGCCGTGTTCCTCGACACGCTGGCCCGCACCGACTGCGGCATGATGGCCATCCTCAACAAGAAATCGCTAAAGGAAGACGGCAGCTGGGACAAGCCCATCGGCACCGGCCCTTTCAAGTTCGACGAATGGAAGCGCGGCGAATACCTGACCATGAGCGCGTTCGCCGACTACCAGTCGCCGCCCGGCGCCAAGGTCGACGGCTACCTCGGCAACAAGAAGCCGCTGGTGGAATCCGTCAAGTTCCTGGTCGTGCCCGACATGTCCACCTCCAAGGCCGGCCTGCAATCGGGCGCGATCGATGCCGGGCAGATCACGTCTTCGGACGTGCAGGAGCTCAAGGTCAACAAGAACCTCAGCGTGATGGGCGTGAGCGACGCGGGCAAGAACACGCTGCTGATGCAGACCAACGACCCGGTGCTGAAAGACGAGCGCATCCGCATGGCGATCGCGCTGTCGCTGGACATGAAACAGATCGTCGAGGCCTCTTCCGAAGGCCTGGGCAAGGTCAACAATTCGGCGATCCCGGAGTCGTCGGCGTACTACAGCCAGAACCAGAAGAAGGGCTACAAATACGATCCGGCCAAGGCCAAACAGCTGCTGAAAGAAGCCGGCTACAAGGGCCAGCCCATCGTCATATTGGCCAACAAACGCGCCCACGTGCCGAGCTTCTCGGTGGCGGTGCTGAGCCAGGCCATGATGCAGGCCGTGGGCATCAACGCGCAGATCGAAGTGCTCGAATGGGCGACGCAGCTGGACCGCTACAACAGCGGCAACTACCAGATGAGTTCGTTCTCGTATTCGTCGCGGCTCGACCCGGCGCTCGCTTATGAACAGTTCTCCGGCCCCAAGGCCAAGCAGCCGCGCAAGGTGTGGGACGACCCGTATGCGCAAAAGCTCATCGACCAGAGCTTCATTGAGGCCGATCCGAAGAAGCGCCAGTTCCTGTTCGACCAGCTGCACACCACCATGCTGGAGAAAACGCCGCTGATCGTGTTCTACAACATCACCGATTCCTGGGCCGTGCGCAGACGCGTGACGGGCTTCTCGGTGTGGGAAGGCAAGCCACTGCTGTGGAACACCAAGGTCGCCGCCAAATGACTTCGATGATGAACGCGATGACCAGACCCGAACAATTTCCCTTCGTGTCGGTGGCCGGCACGCCGCATGAGCGCGGCCTGCAGTACGGCCGGCAGGTGGCCGACCGCGTGCGCGGCAGTGCCAGGCTGTACGGCCAGACGCTGGTCAACCTGGGCTACAGCGACAGCGCACGTGCCCGGCTGATCGACCACTTCGCCAAGCAGATCGAAGACTTCGCACCGCATTACCTCGACGAAATGCGCGGCATCGCGGCCGGTGCCAACGTGCCGTTCGAAGACATCGTGATGATCAACGCCCGCACCGAGGTGCTGGCCAAGGCGCGTGCCGAAAAGGTCAAGGCGGTGGATGCCGAGCCGGGGGACGGCTGCACCGGCGCCCTGGTGCTGCCCGAGCGTTCGGCCACCGGCAACCTGCTGCACGGCCAGAACTGGGACTGGCGCGCCGAGTGTGTGGAAACCTCCATCGTGCTGCGCGTGCGCTGCGACGACGGGCCGGACTTCCTGACCTTCGTCGAGGCTGGCGGCCTGGCCCGCAGCGGCTTCAACAGCGCGGGCGTGTCGATCACGGCCAACTACCTGGAGTCGGACCGCGACTTCACGCAGCTCGGTGTGCCGCTGTCGTTGATCCGCCGCAAGGTGCTGGAGCAAACGCAGTTTTCACTGGCAATGAAGGCCGTGGCCACCACACCCAAGTCCTGCTCCAACAACATCATGCTGGGCATGGCGCAGGGCTTCGGCATCGACTTCGAATGCACGACCAACGAAGCCTTTCCGATCTACCCCGGCGAAGACCAACTGATCGTGCATGCCAACCACTGGATGAGCCCGGTCGCACTCGGCAAGCTGGTCGACGGCGGCATCGCCAATTCGCCGGACAGCCACTACCGCGACTGGCGCGTGAGGAAGCTGCTGAACCAGAAGGGCAAGCTCGGCCGGCAAGACCTGCGCGACGCGTTCTTCGACGACTTCGGCACGCCCTACGCCGTGTGCCGCCCGCCGCGCCCCGGCAGCAACGACAACCTGTCTGCCACGGTGGCGATGGTGGTCATGGAGCCCGCGGTCGGCGAAATGGACGTGACACCGCTGCCCGCACGCAACCGAAGCTACACGCGCTACAGCCTGAGCGCGGAGCCGCGGGTGATCGCCGATTGAAGCGGGGCCTGGTTCAGGCTCTGAACTGATCCATGCGGGTTGACGGCCAAGAGGGCCCGCATGTTCAATGGCCCATCGTCTCACCCAATGCCTGGGCCTGCTCCAGCACCAGTTCAACGGCAGCGGCTTCCAGATCTGGCGGGTATTTGTACTTGCGCAGAATGCGCTTGACCATCAGCCGCAGCTTGGCGCGCACGCTGTCGCGTGCGGACCAGTCCACGCTGAGGCTCTGGCGCAGGTTCTCGGTCAACTCGTGGGCGATCTTCTTCAGGGTTTCGTCGCTCAGCTTGTTAATTTCCATGCAACCCTGAGCCGGCATTTCCATCGAATCTTGACCCACCCTCTTTGCAAGCCTGGAAGGCTCACGGTGTGGATAAGTTCTTGGTTTTCTCCTTCTTGG
>Ga0307514_10003939_pt1 | contig 13882 bp, 10 predicted proteins | sample 16_EM_MG_FD_203088 | JGI IMG/M metagenome (GOLD analysis project Ga0307514, IMG submission 203088) | Populus trichocarpa ectomycorrhiza microbial communities from riparian zone in the Pacific Northwest, United States - 16_EM | ecosystem: Host-associated > Plants > Roots > Unclassified | place... | reverse complement strand
CCTCGGCCTGCATCGCCTCGGCCTGCATCGCCCCGGCGTCCATCGCCTCGGCCTCCATCGCGTCGTCCGACGGCTCGTCGGCCAGCTCAAGGCGGGCGCGGAGCTGCCAGGTGAGCAGCGCGGCGACGGCCAGATGGCCGGTGATGATCCGTGCCCCGGTCATGCCCGTGTCCGACAGGACGTAGCCGAGGAAGATGACGACGACGATGCCCAACACCCACATGACCTGTGTGAAGGACACGAGCCGGGCCCGGCCGTCGGCGGGCGCGGCGTCCGAGACCACGGCGAGGGACGTCGGCAGATCGGCGCCCGCCGCCAGCCCCGCCACCAGCACGCCGGTCAGGAGCACGATGTCGTTCGGCGCCAGGGTGATGACGATCGCGCCCAGCGCGAAGCAGAGGATGTCCAGGTTGTAGACACGGCGGCGCCCGAACATGTCGGCCAGCCGTCCGCCGACGAGGGAGCCGACCGCGATGCAGCCGGTGACGATCGCACTGATGGCGCCGGCCATCCACACGCCCATGTCGTAGTGGTCCCGGTAGATGGCCAGGTTGACGGCGATGCTGACGATGAGAGCGGCGTCCAGGTACGAGGCCATGCCCGACAGGGCCGCGACCTTCCACAAACGCTTGGGGATGGGCTGTTCCGGGTGTTCCGGGGCAGTCGAAGTTCGGGCCATGATGCGACTCCGTCGTCGTCCGGGGGGATTGGCCTTGGTGATCTTCGATCGACGAGACCCGGCGGAAGAACACGCGGAAGGAGCGGCGGAGGGGGGACGTCGCGGCTCTCGGCCGGGCAGGTCGCAGTGACTATAGGGTTCGAAAAACGTTGCAACAAGCCCCCGCGCCCACATCCGCGGAGAGAAGGGACAGATCCTTCTCGGAGTTTCGCATCTGGTGAGAACGCCGCAGGTCGCCTACGGTGGAAGCGATGTAAAACGTTTTCAGATCCGCGAGGTTGCCCGGGCCGCACTCGGAAGGACCGCATTCGTGATCTCTCCTGGACTGCGACAGCTGTTCGACGATCCGCCCCGGGGCTTCGGCCCCACCCCGCTGTGGTGGTGGTCGGGCGCGAAGGTCACCAGGGAGCGCCTCGCATGGCAGATGCGCAGATTCGCGGACGGCGGCGTCCACAACCTCGTGGTGATCAACCTGGCCCCCGCCGGTCCGACCTTCGGTGCCCGGACCGACGATCCGGTGTGGTTCGGCGAGGAGTGGTGGGCCCGCTTCACCGACGCCTGCCGGATCGCCGGGGAACTCGGCACCCGCCTGTGGTTCTACGACCAGATCGGGTTCTCCGGCGCCAACGTCCAGGGCGGTGTCACCCGTTCGCACCCGCGGGCCACCGGCCGGGCACTGCGCTCCCGCACGACGACCGTCTCCGGGGGCACGGTCGCGCTGCGCGGCTCCGAAACCCCCGTCGGGGTATACGACCTGACGGGGCGTCACCTTCCCATGGTGTTGGACGCCGGCCCCGGCACCGCCCGGGTCGAGGCCGGGGACGGGACACAGGTGCGGTTGGTCGTCGCCGTCCCCACGGCGTTCGACTATCTGGATCCGCACGCCGTCGGCCTGCTGCTTGACGCCGTCCACCACGAGTTCGACCGGCGTGTCCCGGAGTACTTGGGCAATGTCGTCGCGGGGAGCTTCCAGGACGAGCTGCCCGGCACCAACTCCTGGAGCCACCGTTTCCCCGAGGAGTTCCGCGCCCGACGCGGCTACGACCTGCTCGACCATCTGCCGGCCCTGTTCGCCCCGGCGACAAACCCGGCGGCAAACCCGGCGACAACTCCGGCGACCACCCCGGCGGCGAAGGCCCACGCCGACCGAAGCGCGACCGGGGTCGACCCCCGCGCGGTTCGCGCCGACTACTACGCGGTCCGCGCCGAACTCACCGAAGAGGCCCTGTTCAGACCGCTCGCCGCGTGGCACGAAGAACGCGGCATGCTCATCGGAGCCGACCAGAGCAACCCCGCACGAGCGGGCTTCCCCGCTCAGTCCACGCAGATCTACACGGACTACTTCCGCACCCACCGCTGGTACGGCGCCGCCGGCAGCGACCACCACGGCGACGCCAAGGTCCACTCCTCCATGGCCCACCTCCACGGCCACGAGCGCGTCTGGATCGAGGCGTTCCACTCCTCCGGCTGGGGCGGCACCCTGGAGGACACCTACGACTGGCTGCTGCCGTTCCTGCGCAGCGGCGCCAACCTGTACAACCCGCACGCCAGTTACTTCGGCACCGCGGGTGGCTGGTTCGAGTGGGCGCCGCCCTCCACCGACTGGCGGCAGCCCTACTGGCAGCAGTACCCGGCGTTCTCCCGGGCCGTCGCCCGGATCTGCTCGATCATGTCCTGGGGTACCTACAGCGCCGACGTCGCGGTCCTGCACCCCACCGCCACCATGCAGTCCCTCATCCCGCTGGACGTGCCCGTCCAGCACTTCGGCGACGGCCGCCTCGGCGACGCCCACGCCGACGTCGACGAGACCCAGCGGCACTACCTGGACCTGTGCGGCACGAACAACTGGCTGCGACCCCGGATCGGCGAACTGGACCGGCGGGGCGTCTCCTTCGACGTCATCGACGACGCCTCGGTGCGGTGCGCCAAGGCCGCCGACGGCGCCCTGCGCGTCAGGGACCAGGCGTACAAGACGGTCCTGCTGCCCTCGGCGAGCGTCCTGGAGGAGGAGACGGCACGCCGGTTGACGGAGCTGCTCGACGCCGGCGGCCGGGTGGTGGTCGTGGGCCGGCCGCCCGCGACGGCGGCCGGGGCGGACGGCGACGACGCCGTCGTCATGGGGCTGCTCGACCATCCGCGGCTGGAGCGGGTGACGGACGCGGCGGCCGGCGCGGCGGCCGTGACCGATGCCGCCGGCCATGCGACGGGCGAGGTACCGCTGCTCGTCAGGAGGCAGGGCGACACGGCGGTCGCGCTGGTGACGGGGGCCTTCCCGGACGCCCGCACGGATCCGCCGAACGGCCACCACGAGGTCGACCCCGCGCGCTACGCCCGCGGTTCGACCGTCACCGTCCGTGCCGCGATCGCGGAGGCCGAGATCTGGAATCCGGCGACCGGCGCCCGAAATCCGGCGCGCGTCACCGTCTCCGACGGCCTCTCGACCATCGAGGTGCCGCTGGAAGGCGCCCCCGCCGCTCTCGTCGTATGGCGGGAAGGCACACCGCAGGCCCGGACGACGGCGCCGCACTCCGAGCCGGCTCAGGCGATCGACGTCTCGGGCGGTTGGGAGGGCCGCCTGGTCCCCACCATGGACAACACCTGGGGCGACCTCGCGCTGCCCGCCGGCACCTCCGTCGACGAGCCGCAGATCTGGACCATGCGGTGGACCGAGACCGGCCGGACCGACGCGCACGGGGAGCAGTCGCGGGCGACGTACGGAAACCGGGTGTGTGTCCTGCCTCCGGTGCCCGCCGCCCAGGCCCCCGACCCGTTGGACGGCGCCGGTGTCGAGCGGGTCCTGGCCGGGACGGCGCCCCTGGTGCCCCCGGACGGCGGCTGGCGTGTCTCGCTGTACTCGTCGAGCCGGGGGATGCCGGACCAGGACGGTCTCCTCGGCAACAAGGGGATGGTCGCCGAGGAGTTCGTGCGCGTCCCCGTGCCCGGGAGCGGAACCGTCGCCCGGGTCCGGTCGATCGTGGTGACGGACCACCGGGGCCCCGCCGAGCTGCACATCGGCGCGGCGGCGGCCAAGCGGGTCTGGTGGAACGGCGAGCGGCTGGACATCGGGAGGGGCTTTCTCGCCCTGGCCCCGGTGCAGGTCACGCGGTCCCGCAACGTGCTCGAGTACGAACTGGGGGACGCCGAGGACCGGCCGCTGCTGATCTCGGGCGCCGCCGGCACCCCGCTGGGCAGCTACTTCTGCCTGTCCCGTCCGGGCGGGTTCACGGCGCGTCCGCAGTTCATGTGTCTGCCCGACGACGTACGACCGGACGGCGGCGTGACCTACCGCGGCCGGCTGCGCGTCGCCTCCGGCGGCGCGGCGGTGCTGGTCGTGGGCGCCGCGGTGGGCGTCACCGTCCTGCTCGACGGCTCGGTGGTGGCACGGCAGGAGAAGGTGGAGTACTACGAGTCGGACTGGGGCGCGGTGCCGATGTTCTTCCGCCACCGGCTCACCCTCGGGGCGGGGGAGCACGTCCTCGACGTGGTGGCCGACAGCGTCCACGCGCGAGAAGCGGTCTACGTCGACTGCGTGGCCGGCGCGGAGTCCGTCGCGACCGCACTGGTCAGCGGTGCCGGATGGGAGGCCCGGACCGGTCGGTGGCGCGGACGTACGGTCGAACACGAGGGCCGCTGGGGGGAGTTGCAGCACTGTCATGCCGCGGTACGGCCGCACCCGCTGCCGGACACCGAATGGCTCACCGGCGCACCGGAGCTCGGCACCGCCGTACTGCCGCTGCGGTCCACCGACGACGTCCGCGAGCGCGCGCAGCGCTTCCGTTTCACGGTGCCCGCGGGCACCGTGTCGATGGATCTGCCGCTGGAGCTTCCGGCCCGGGTACGGGTGGGGAGCGGCACCGAGAAGACGCTCGACGGCCAGGTGCTGACACTGGATCAGCCGCTGTCGGAGCCCACGGAGATCGAGGCCGTGACCGTCCCCACGGCGGTGCTGCGGGGCGGCTCCGCCTGGCGCGGGCCGGTGCGTGTGCGTACCGTGCCGGCGCCGCTGCCGCTGGGGGACTGGCGCGGTCTGGGGCTGGGCGGTTGGAGCGGCGGTGTGACGTACTCGCGGTCCCTGGAGGTACCGGCAGGGCCGGACCCGGTGCTGGACCTCGGGCGGGTGCGCGGCAGTGTCTCGGTCCTGGTCGACGGCGAACCCGTGGGCGAGGCGTTCTGCGCGCCGTACCGCTTCGGACTCCGCGGCGGAGCCGGCCGCCGCGTCCGCGTCGACGTGACCGTCCACAACACCCTGGCCCCGTATCTCGCCGAAGCCACGCCGACCGCCTGGGCCTTCCCGTCCCAGCTCGCGTCGGGGCTGCTGGGGCCCGTCACGCTCCGGATCGCCGGGCCCGCCTGACGGCGGCCGGGTTCAGGTGCCGGAAGGCGACCGGGTCGACTCCCGAAGAACGAGGTCGGGCGCGAACACCCGCGTCCCGTGGGCGTGTTCGGCGCGGGCCTCCACCTCGTCGAGCAGCATCTCGACGGCCGCCCTGCCGAGTTCCTCGACCGGCTGCCGCACCGTCGTCAGGGTCGTCCCCACGAAACTCGCGATGTCGAGGTCGCCGTAACCGACCACCTGCACCTCCTCGGGAATCCGCACGCCCCGCTCACCCAGTCCACGGCACAGTCCCGCGGCGAGGAAGTCGTTGGTGCAGAAGACCCCGTCGGGCACCTCGTCGAGGCGACGCGCGATCTCCCTGCCGTACGCCACCGTCATCTCCTCGGCGACGACCTGGCCAAGCCCCGCCGCCCGCCGGCTGCGCACTGCCTGCCGGGCACCCTGGTACCGGTCGGCGCACTGCCGGATCCCGCGCTCCCCGTTCACCACGAGGATGTCCCGCGCACCGCGGTCCAGCAGATGCGATACGGCGATACGGCCACCGGCGATGTCGTCGACGGAGACGGAGCAGCCGTCCTGGGCCGGCATCGCACGGTCCGCCAGCACCAGCGGGATGCCGCGCTCGCGCAGCCGTGTCAGCCGGGTGGGATCGGCGCTGAGCGGAACCACCACGGCCCCGACGGCCCGCTGCTCGATCAGCATGGTGAAGTAGCCCTGCTCCCGCTCGGGCGCGTCCCCGCTGTCGCAGAGCACGAGGCTGTAGCCGTGCTCGTACGCCGCGTCCGCCGCGCCCCGTGCGATGCGTGAGTAGAACGAGTTGGCGACGTCGGGCAGCACCAGACCGATCGAGGAGGAGTGCCCGGTCCGCAGGCCGGCGGCTCCCGGGTGGGGAACGTAGTCGAGCGCGGCGACCACGTCCCGGACCCGCTCGGCGGTGCGGGCGTTGACGCGCTCGGGCCGGTTGAGGACGTTCGACACCGTGGACACCGAGACCCCCGCGGCGGCGGCGACGTCCTGGATACGGGCGGGGCGAACCGGAACGGCGTCCACCCCCCTCGCTGCGGCAGCCGTGCGACCAGGCACGACGCGGCCCTCATGGGCGGCGTCAGTCTACCCCGACCATCAGTAAATCGTTTTTCGGGAGATGGTGGTCGCCGCCGTGCGAACGGATCAGGCCTGAGCGCGGTCGCGTGTCCTGAGCCGCTTCAGCGCAGGCCAGGCCAGCAGCAGCGCGACCACCGCGTACACGGTCACCGAGAAGGGCGTGTCCACCAGCCCGGACACGCTGCCGTCGCTGATCTGCAGGGCCCGCCGCAGCTGTTGTTCGGCGTTCGGGCCGAGGATGACGCCGATCACGGCGGGCAGGATCGGCAGGCCGTAGCGCCGCATGCCGAAACCGATCAGGCCGATGATCAGGAGGATCACCAGGTCGACGACCTCACCTCCGACCGCGTACGCGCCGACCGCCGCGAAGAACATGATCCCGGCGTACAGGTACGGCCGCGGGATCCGCAGCAGCTTGGCCCACACCGGAGCCAGCGGCAGGTTGAGCGCGAGCAGCAGCACCATGCCGACGAAGAGCGACGCGATCAGGCCCCACACCAGGTCCGGTTCGCGCTCGAAGAGGAGCGGACCCGGCTGGATGCCGTACTGCTGGAAGGCGGCCAGCATGACCGCCGCGACCGCCGTGGTGGGCAGGCCGAGGGTCAGCATGGACACCAGCGTGCCCGCGGCCGACGCGGACGCGGCCGACTCCGGTCCGGCCACGCCCTCGATCGCGCCCTTGCGGCCCCAGTCGTCCGGGTGCTTCGACAGGCGCTTCTCCGCGACGTAGGACAGGAAGGTGGGGATCTCGGCGCCGCCCGCCGGAATCGCGCCGAACGGGAAGCCGATGAACGGGCCGCGCAGCCACGACTTCCAGGTCCGCCGCACATCGTCCCGGCCGAGCCACGGACGGCCCACCGGGATCGGCTCGGCCGGCAGGCGCCGCAGATGGGCGGCGACCCACAGGGCCTCGCCGATCGCGAACAGGCCGACCGCGACGATCACCACGTCGATGCCGTCGGCGAGTTGGAGGGAACCGAAGGTCAGCCGTTGCTGACCGGTCATCTGGTCCAGGCCCACCAGACCCAGCGTGAGACCGATGAGCAGGGACGCGAGACCGCGGACGCGGGACGAACCCAGCACCGACGTCACGGCGATGAACGCCAGCACCATGATGGCGAAGTAGTCCGGCGCGCCGATGTCCACCGCCAGGTCGGCGACCGTCGGGGCGAGCGCGACCAGCAGGGTCGTGCCGATCAGGCCGCCCGCGAAGTGACCGATGGCGGCGGCCGCGAGCGCCTGTGCGCCACGCCCCGACTTGGCCATCGGGTTGCCCTCCATGGCCGCGACCACGGCGGCACTCTCACCGGGGGTGTTGAGCAGGATCGAGGTCGTCGAGCCGCCGAACATCGCCCCGTAGTAGATGCCCGCGAACATGATGAACGCGCCGGTCGGGTCGAGTCCGTACGTCACCGGCAGCAGCAGCGCGACCGCCATCGCGGGCCCGATGCCCGGCAGCACGCCGATGGCGGTGCCCAGCAGCACACCGATGGCGGCCCACAGCAGGTTGATCGGTGTCAGGGCCGTACCGAAGCCGTCCATCAGGGAGTTGAGGGCGTTCATCAGAGTCCTTTCGTGGACACTCCCGGCTTTAGCCGGGGGAGGAAACGAAAGCCCTGCGGAGCAGGGCATGGGGCAGGGTTTCGCCGCCAGGGCGAAAGGCCGTGCTGACCCGCAGATTTGATCGTTACCTGTCGCGGCGCTAGTTTGTGAGCGTGGCCACGATGCATGTGAAGCGGGCGTTGAAGTACCGCTTCTACCCCACGGACGAGCAGGCAGCCGAGCTGTCGCGCACGTTCGGTTGCGTTCGGAAGGTCTACAACATGGCGCTCGCGGCCCGTACCGAGGCGTGGGCGCGTCAGGAACGGGTGAACTACAACGCGACGTCGGCCATGCTGACGGTGTGGAAGAAGACCGAAGAACTGGCGTTCCTCAACGAGGTCTCCTCGGTCCCCCTCCAGCAGTGCTTGCGGCACTTGCAGACGGCGTTCACCAACTTCTTCGGCAAGCGGGCGAAGTACCCGCGCTTCAAGTCGAAGAAGAAGTCCCGCAGGTCCGCCGAGTACACCACCAGCGGCTTCCGCTTCCGCGACGGGAAGCTGATGCTGGCCAAGATGCCACAGCCTCTGGACATCGTCTGGTCGCGTCCGCTCCCCGAAGGGGCGAAGCCGTCCACGGTGACCGTGTCCCAGGACGCGGCAGGGCGCTGGTTCGTCTCGATGCTGTGCGAGGACCCTGCCGTCCAGGCCCTCCCCGCCAACGGCAACGCGGTCGGCATTGATGTCGGTCTGGACCACCTCCTCACCCTGTCGACCGGGGAGAAGATCGCCAACCCCCGGCACGAGCGCCGCGACCGTGCACGGCTCGCCCTGGCCCAGCGCCGCGCGGCGAAGAAGACCAAGGGCAGCAACAATCAGGCCAAGGCCCGACGGAAGGTCGGCAAAGCCCACGCCCGTATCGCCGACCGCAGGCGTGACGGGCTGCACAAACTGACCACTCGCCTCGTGCGTGAGAACCAAACGCTCGTGATCGAGGATCTGACCGTGCGCAACATGGTCAAAAACCGGAGTCTGGCTCGCGCCATCAGTGACGCGGCATGGTCGCAGTTCCGAAGCATGCTGGAGTACAAGGCCGCCTGGTACGGGCGGGAAGTGATCGTGGTCGACCGCTTCTTCCCCTCTTCCAAGCTGTGCTCCACCTGCGGCACCTTGCAGGACAGGATGCCGCTGCACGTACGCACCTGGACCTGCGACTGCGGAACGACCCACGACCGGGACGTGAACGCAGCGAAGAATCTGCTGGCCGTCGGACTGACGGTGACAGCCTGTGGAGCTGGTGTAAGACCTCAACGGAGAACTCCGGGCGGGCAGCCGGCGACGAAGCAGGAATCCCCACGGCGCGAGCCGTAGGAATCCCCCTCGTTCACGAGGGGGAGGAGGTCAAGTCACAGCACTCCCATCAACGGGCCGCCGGGGAGCGGTACTCCGAGCAGGTTGTTGAAGACGGCGTAGGTGACGAGGGAGAGAACGGCCGCGATGAGCGGGTCCCGGTCGAGGCGTCGGCTGCCGAGCGCGAAGGCGGCTCCCCAGAAGAGCAGCGCGCCCGCGACGGGAAAGCCGACGGGTTCGATGAGGACGGCCGCACCGAGGAACACGCCCGTGAGCAGCAACACCGTTCGCCAGTCCGCCGGTTCGGAGAGGTCGATGTCCTCGCCGGTCTCGGCCTGGCCGCGGCCGCCGCGCAGTACGTCGACGGCGAGCAGGGCGGCGATGACCAACAGCCCGACACCGACGACGACCGGTACCGTCTTCGGCCCGACGGGCCCGCGCTGGGTGATGTCGACGTCCATGGTGAGCGCGTCGGCCAGGACCAGCACGCCGAGCGCCAACAGCAGGACGCAGACGCCGAGTTCGGAGTGTTCGCGCAGCCAGGAGCGGCGCTGCGCCGGCTCGGCCCCGGGGATGTCCGTCTGTGTCGTCACAGTCCCAGCTCCTTGAGCACCGAAACCACGCGCTTGTCCTGGGCGTCCAGGAAGTCGCCGAACTTCTCGCCGGTCAGGAACGCGTCGTCCCAGCCGTTCTGCTGAAGGGACTTCTGCCACTCGGGGGAGTCGTGCAACTCCTCCACGAGGCGTACGAGCTTGTCGCGCTCGGCGCCGGCGAGGCCGGGAGGGGCCACGATGCCGCGCCAGTTGGTGAAGTCGACGTCGTAGCCGGACTCCTTGAGCGTGGGCGCCTCGTCGAGCTCGTCGACGCGTTCGGGGCCGGTGACCGCGAGCACCCGCAGCTCGCCCGCCTTGATCTGGTCGAGGTACTCGCCGACGCCGGACACCCCGAAGGCGACCTTGTCGCCGAGGATCGAGGCGAGCAGCTCGCCACCGCCGTCGAAGGGGATGTAGTTGACGTCCTTCGGCGCGACGCCGGCGGCCTTCGCCATCAGCATCGGCGCGAGATGGTCCGGCCCGCCGGGTGAGGAACCGCCGCCCACCGGGAGCTTGCCGGGATTCGCCTTCCAGGCGTCGATCAGCTCGTCGATGTTCCGGTACGGGGAGTTCTTGGCGACCACGACGACGTCCTGCTCCTCGGTGAGCCGGGCGATCGGGGTGGTGTCGTCGAGCGTCTTGGGGGCGTGGTTGGAGCGGGCGGCGCCCACCACACCGAGGCCCATCGACATGGCGAGCTTGCCGTTGCCGTGCTCGCTGACCAGCCGGCTGAGCCCTACGGTGCCGCCGGCGCCGGGCAGGTTGAACACCTCGATGTTGTGCGTGAGTCCGGCGTCCTCGGCGTTCTTCGCGGCCGTCCGGGCCGTGATGTCGTAGCCGCCGCCTGGGGTGTTGGGGACCATGAGGCGCAGGCCCGGGATCTGGGTGCCCGTCGCCGCGTCGCTGCCGGTCGTGAGCAGCGGAGGACCGACGAGTACGAGCACGGCGGCTCCGAGCAGGGCGAAGGGGGTGCGCAGGCGCACGAGTGCCACCACCTGTCGGTACGTCTGTGAGGAACGGGGGAGGCCCTGTGGGGAGGGTGACGTGGGCCACATGGTGCCCTCCGCGTCGAGGGCCTGTCTCTCTTCCGGAACCAACGGAGCTTGTGGTCGTTTCGGTCACCGCGCGTCAGGTGGGTGCGCACCACTGTGCGTCCGCTCCGCGTACCGCTCTCTTCGCCCCTCCCTTCGCCGGTCTCTTCGCCGGTCTCTTCTCTTGGCCGCAGGTGAGCGACATGATGGGCGCCCCGGCCCATGAGCCGCCGCCCGTCGTGTCGTCACGAGAGATTGAGTCCGGCGTACGCGGCATCGGTCTGGCGCTCACCCGTCTGGTCTGCGAGCGTCACGGGGGTGAGATCTCGGTGACCAACACCCCGGACGGGGCCATGTTCACCGCACGCATGACCGTCGGCCACCTCACCGACGTGGTGGCGGAAGGAGCGAGAGGATGAACGGGGCGCCCCCTGGGTCCGACACATCTGCCGCGTCGGACACGTCCGACGCGATCGGCGTGCTCGTGGTCGACGACGACTTCATGGTGGCCAGGGTCCACCGCACCTTCGTGGAGCGCATCGAACGGTTCCGGGTCGTGGGTGTCGCCCACACCGGAGAACAGGCCGCCCGGGCCGTCGACGAACTGCGCCCTGACCTTGTCCTGCTCGACCTGTATCTGCCGGACGTCTTCGGGCTGGACCTCATTCCGCGGTTGCGCGCCGCCGGGCACGACTGCGATGTCATGGTCATCAGCGCCGCACGGGAAGCCGACACGGTCCGCGGCGCCGTCCGGCACGGCGTCGTCGACTATCTCCTCAAGCCGTTCGAGTTCGAGGAACTGCGTGCCCGGCTGGAGCGCTACCGCCAGCAGCGCGGCCGTCTGCTCGCCGCCGTCGTACGCGGCCAGGCCGACGTGGACCGGGTGCTGGCCGGAGCGAGCGGGCCGGCGTCGACGGCCGGGGTACTGCCCAAGGGCATGAGCGTGGAGACCGCCGAGCTGGTCGACCGCGCGCTGCGGGGCACGGAGGGCACCCTGTCCGCCGCCGAGTGCGCGACCTCGGTCGGTATCTCCCGGGTCAGTGCCCGCCGCTACCTGGAGTACTTCCACACCATCGGCAGCGCCGAGGTGTCCCTGCGCTACGGGGTCACGGGCCGGCCGGAACGCCGCTACCGGTTCTGCGGACAGCCCGCGCGCCTGCGCCCGGCCCAGCCGTGACAGGTGGGACGGCTGCCGGGATCGCTGGGCCTGGGTGGCCTGGGAGACCTGGGGGGTCTCTGAGATGGCGACCGCGGCCTTCTCGCCATGGCCGGCCCCGGCCCTTCCACCCGTACCGGACGGGTGTGCCGACCACAGGAAGGTCCCGGAAGACGTGCGGCGGTCGGGTCAGGAGGATGTCCCGGACCCTTCGTCGCCGTCGGCCGTGTCCGGGGTGTCGGCCCGCTGGAAGGTCTGCGTGATCTGTCGCTGACGCAGCCGCTCCAGCGTGTCCCGCTGCCGTTGGGCGCGTTCGAGCAGGTTGTCGAGCCGCCCGGGATCGAGCCGATGGTCCGCGTCGGCCAGCCGACGCAGCGTGCGCCAGCCGGCGACCTTCCCCTCCACGCCCAGACGCAGCAGCTCCAGCTCCAGCATGGGGGCGAGCGGTGATCGGCGGACGATCCGGCCGTTGGCCTTGAGCCGACCCGCCCGCTCGGCCAGATGACCGGCGGCGATCTTGTGGCGGCGTACGGGGACGTCCAGCCCCCGCATGATGTCCAGCAGGCCCGCCCGGTCCTCGGCGATCTCGTCGGCGATCGGACGCAGGGCGTCGGCGAGCGCCGGGTCCCGTTCGGACTCGGCCCTGGTCAGCTTCCGCACCCGGTCCACGCCGAGCGCGGCTCCGGCGAGATGATCGTTGAGGTAGATACCGAGCAGTTCGTTGTCGGTCCGGTTCGGGCGGTCGTCCATGTGCCTCTCCCCTCGCGATCGGCGGCGCGGCGGCGATCGTCCGACACGCTGCCAAGTACCCCGAGACGTGCTGCCGAGTACCCCGACAGGCCTGGTCACACTCCGTGGCGAGGTGGCCGACAACGGCGTCGGCAGCGGGCGAGGTCAGCGATGGGGCAGCCAGGTGCTGAGGTCGTCGATGAGGCGGTCGAGGGCGGGCTGGGCGGAGGAGCGGTCCGTGATGACCGTGCGGCCGTTGAACTGCAGCGCGTACTGGAACCTGTCGGCCGCCCCCTTGTCGATCGTGAACGCGGGGACTTCGGCGAGCGCCGGATCTCCGAGCAGCGTGCGCAGCTTCGTGAACTGGGCCGCGCTGGTACGGCGCACCACGCGCCTGCCCTTGTCGTCGGCGCTGACGGTGCCGTCGCCGCGGAGGATCACCTCCTGACGGACACCGGCGAAGCCGCCGCTGACCGTCATCGTCACCAGCTTCTGCTCCGGCCCGGCGACGGGCACCGGCGACGGGCTCCCCGGAGCGGAAGCCGAGTCCGAGGCCGCGGCTGACGTCGACGTCGACGCGGAGACCGTGGGTGAGCCGGCCGACGGCGAGGCGGCGGAAGCCGTCGACCTGCCGCCCGCCGTGTCCGTCGGCTCCGTCGCACGCCCTGCGTCTTTGGCGGAACAGCCGACCAGCCCCAGCACACACGCCGCGAACACCGCGGCCGCCACCACACCGGTCGTACCTGTGCCGCGACAGTCACCGCGACCGCCGCCACCGCGTATGCCCCTGCCGAGCACCCCACCGCCTCCGCCCGTAGATCGCCTCAACTGGACTGTCTGTACCACGAAACCGCGCGTTCAGTCCCCCGGAGGAGTCGACGCTCCCTCATCTGACCATCCGTCACACGGGACTGGCATGCTGGGGTTCCATATGTCTCAGGAGGCCCTCATGTCCGAGCCGTCCGTCCTCGCCTCGCTGGTGTCCGGATTGCGGGGTGGGGCCATCGAGGTGGTCGACCTCACGTCGCCGCTGTCGTCGTCGACACCGCTGATCCAGCTGCCGCCGGAGTTCGGCCAGACGGCACCGTTCGAGCTGGAGGAGATCAGCCGGTACGACGAGCGAGGGCCGGCCTGGTACTGGAACAACTTCCGCAGCGGCGAGCACACCGGCACCCACTTCGACGCCCCGAACCACTGGGTGACCGGGAAGGACCTCGCCGATGTGGCATCCGTGCCGGCCCGGCGGCTGATCGCGCCGGCCGCCGTACTGGACTTCACCGCCGAGGCGGAGGCGAACCCGGACTTCCTCGTCGAGGTGGACCACGTGCGGGCGTGGGAGGCCGAGAACGGGCCGTTGCCCGAAGGA